>Ga0163152_10000714_pt1 | contig 55499 bp, 50 predicted proteins | sample OliLakLV19MP8IB2_FD_148635 | JGI IMG/M metagenome (GOLD analysis project Ga0163152, IMG submission 148635) | Freshwater microbial mat bacterial communities from Lake Vanda, McMurdo Dry Valleys, Antarctica - Oligotrophic Lake LV.19.MP8.IB-2 | ecosystem: Environmental > Aquatic > Freshwater >... | reverse complement strand
AAACCATCGCGCCTTTGAGCGATAATCCGCTCGTCATCTTGCCGGCCGTGCCGGCGCGATGATCGGCCTGAGACCGCCGATGATGACGATGCCCGCGGGCTCGTACACCACTCAATGGGACACGACCCGAGTTCACGCCCCGAATTCAACGGCCTGGATTTGGGTCCGCATAAGGAAGTGCTGCGATCCTCTTTGATTGCAGGTGACCCGCTTACTCCTCAGGAATATTCAGTTGTTGCCGAGCGCTATGTTGACGGTGAATTGGCACCGGTGACGCCGTTCTTCCCCGACCGAATAGACGGAGTGCGTTTTCAGGTCACCCTGTTCGGGGGCTTCAGGTTTTGGATCAAGTGTGACCGACGCCCGACTCCGGCGCCGTTTTCGGCGATGCAACTTTCGCCTCAGCGGTCGTTCGCCGTTTTGCTCAGTCGTTTCAAGACGAGCAAAATGCGGGAATCCTTGTCGGTTCTTGCGAGGAAATACCATGCACTTTACGGCGACCCCTGGGGTGGACGCCAAGCCAGCGAAATTAAGTGAGAAAACGGCATGGCCCAACCCGCTGGCGAGTTTTGCGGCAAACCGCATCAGAAGAAGTGACGCGATAGGGGGATAGGTTGACCCTTTGTCCTGAATTGAGCGCGATGCCAACGATTGGGAGCGCGAGCCTCCGGCCCGCATCTTCTCGCTTTAATTTCCAGCATTCGCGCCATGCGAGCCGGAGGCTCGCGATCCCTACTAACGTTGGCACAAAATCTATCCGACCGGATTGACGCCCGCATACACTGCGCCCGTCCGCACACGGGAGATTTCAGAGACGTCCGAAACTTTGAGATGTGTGTGACACGGTCGGAGTGGTTGCTTTCGGGGAGTGAAACCGAGAGGCCCAGGTCAGCGGAAAGACCTGCACTCAGCACCGGCAATGCGGATATGGAGCTAAGCCCCAAAGGGAAATCAGTCGGTGGCTGGTTGTCCCAAAAGGTCCATCGCACAGGAGGCGGGTTGGAGAGCAACCCACGTCAACTCCTCCGTCCGCACCGGGAAAAACGATCGGCAACGGGGCGCGCGAAGCGCGCGGCGCGGTTCAGAGATGAACCACGCAACCCAACAGAGACTACTCAGCGCGGATCGCGCGCCCCGGCTCCCATTTTGGTGGAGCAGAACGAAAGACGAGCACCGCGGCGCCCTATGGCGTGGGCGGCGGCTCGGCTTGCTTTGATTGGCCTTCGATCGCGCGGCGGAAAATATCTTCCAGCGGATTGTGGGGGCGTTCTTCGGGCGGCGGTGTTTCAGCGGGCGTTTCGCCGTCCGCTGGCGCGGGCGTCTCAGCCGGCGTTTCAGTTTCAGTTGGCGCAGTTGTTGGCGTGCGCCCGAATAACGCTTCGCCCAAACGGCCGAGCGGATTGTCGGTCGCGCCGCCACGCTGGCTCAGGATATCGCGCAGCTGGTTTTGCACCACATCTTCAAGCGCCGGCCGGAAGCTGACGCGCGACCATGGACCGGTCACGCGGAAGGGGATGCCGAGGCCGGCAATATTGAGATCGCCGCCCTGGCCTTGCGCATTGTTCACTGCGCGCGGCGTCAGCCGCATGTCGATCGTCTGCGCGCCGACATTCACGAGCCCGCGCCCTTCCAGGCGAACGTAGGGATTGAGCAGCCGCAGATTGTCCGTCGCCATCACGCCGTCGGAGACGGTGAAGGTTGAAGCGAGTTCGGCAAAATCGGTCGCGCCGCCTTCGGCCCCAGCGGCTTGTCCGCTCGCCATCGCCTGCAACGTGCGCGCCATTTGCGCGAGATTGACGCCTTTCCACTGGCCGTCATTGAAGGTGAACGAGGCCGTGCCGTCCAAGCTGCGCATGATCGCCGCTTGCGAAGCGCCGACGCCGATCAGCGACGCCGTCAACCGGCCGCGGCCGACAATTTTGTCGAACCCGATCGCATCGCGCAGCAGAGTTTCGGCCTGGATATTCTGCGCATCGAGCTCGATGGCGACGCGCGGCACGGCGCCGGAGCCATCCGCAATCAGCCGCGCCGTGCCGCCGCCATCATAGAGCGAAATCCGCGTCAGCCGCGCATCGAGCGCGCCACGTGCGACGCGCAAGCCAAGCGCCACGTTGGAGAAAGTCATGCGTTGGAATTGCAAGCCGCCGAGCGTCAGGTTCAAATCCGCATCGAGGGCGCGCAGACCTGAAAGATCAATCGGCGCATTGCTCCAGCCTGATTCCACTTGCACGCCGCCTTCGCCTTGCGCCGGGGCGGGGAGATATGGATTGAGGTCAAGCGTTCCCGCCGCCAGCGCGCCGGTGACACGCAGCCGGCCGCTCTCTTGATTGATTAAATTCAGATTGCCGCGCGCTTCGATCGCATCGAGCCGCAGGACGGTTTCAGTCAGCGCCGTGGTCTCGCCTTCGCGCGCCATCTGGCCGGTGACGCCGAAATTGCCGAAGCCGCGATCGCCCTCCATTGGCGTGCCCATCCAGGCCAGCAGCCGCCGCAAGCTCGATCCGTTTGCATCGATCGAACCCGCCAGCGCGCCCGTCTCGGCATTGAACGTGCCATCATAGGTCGCGTCCACCGGGGCCGAACGCAGCCGCGCCGTCATTGGCGTCACGCCTTTTTCCAGCACCGCGCGCGGCGCCGCGATCTCGCTTTCGATGTTCAGCCGCTCGCCGCGATAGTTCAGCGCCGCTTCGAGGTTTGCCGGTGAATCGAGCGAGTCGAGTTGCAGCCGCGCATCGACGGCTTCAAACGTCAGCGGCTCGCCGCCTTCGGCGCCTTCAAAGGTGATCAGGCTGTCGATCAGCTGCACGTTTTCCAGGCGCAAATCTTCGAGCGTCGCCTCCTCGGATTCTTCGTCGGTCGGGAACGTCCAGTTCGCCGTGCCGTCTTCCTTGGCGCGCAGGCGCAGTTCCGCGCCTTCGAAGATCAAGTCCTTCACCTGGATGTCGCCGCTCAGCAGCGGAAGCAGCGCCACCGCGAAAACGATGCGGTCAGCGGCGATGAACGGCGCCTCTGCGTCCTCAGCGCCGCCGCGGCGCGCCGGGCTATCGAAGTCGCGCGGGTTGGAGAGTGACGCTTGCTCGACCGAAAAGCCAAGCGCGGGATAGAAGGTGAGCTCGATATTGCCGCCCAGAACCAAATCGCGATCGGTCGCTTCCTCGATGCGACGCTCGGCTTCGCGCGCGGCCAGCTCCTTCGGGAAGAAGGCGAAGAACAGCACGACCGCCAGCACCAACACGCCCAAAATCGCGGCGGCGCCAATGCCGATCCATTTCCAGTTCAGCTTCATCATCGGTCTCCGGCCCCAAATTTAGAGGTCCCGGCGCGCGAAAGCGAGCCGCCGAAGCGACTTTGCGGGCGCTGCGGCGTGGGCTATGCCCCGGCCATGGGTGGATTCTTCGCTTCCATGTTCGGAGAAATGGGCGCGCGCCGCGCGCGCCTGCGTTCAGCCCTGGGCGATCGGGCGCAAGGCTTCTTCGAATTTCTGATTTTGAGCGGGCTCGCCCTTGGTTCGCTCGGCCTGTTTGTGCGTGAGTGGATGCCAAGCGCCGCGCCCTGGGGTTTTTCGCTGCCGTTCGTTTTTCTCATCGGCTATCTGCTGATCGAGTTTCGCCGCCAAGCCGCGCTCGCACGCGGGGACGATGTGGCGAAGACCTCGTCCGGCTATGACTGGGTGACGTTGCTTTGGTCGCTCGGCTGCGCGCTTGCGGGCGCCGCGGCGTTCGTCATCGCCTGGACCTCGGCGCCGCCCGCGCCCCCTGAAGAAGATGTATGGACGCCACCGCAAAGTTCCGTCCCTGTCGACATTGCGCCTTGATCGCGTTGACAATGGCGAGTGCGCGGGCGTGAGCCAATGCCCGCCGGGGAGGGAGGTCTCGTGGCTGCGACACCGATCTCAGGCCTGATCCCGCGCGGATCGTTGGGCCTGAAGCTTTTGCTTGTTTGCTTGCTGGTTTTGGTGATGGGCGTGCCGCTGCTTATCGTCGGCGGCTTGGTCGCTGAACGGCAAGCGCGCGCCGCGAGCGTGACCATGCAAATCGGCGCGCAAGCCGGCGGGCCGCAAACCGTCGGCGGGCCGATGTTGCTGGTGCCCTACGCCCGCACGGTGGAAGTGACCGACGATCAGAACCGCACCCAGCGCCGCACCGATCGCGGCACCTATGTGATCTTCCCTGAAACCGGCGCCGCGGACACGACGCTCAGCGTCACCGAACGCCCGCTCGGCATCTATCGCGCCGCCATTTACAATGCGAGCACGGAGTTTGACGCCAGCTTCGCGCCTTTGGAAGCGGTCGAAAGTGTTGACGATTCTTATCGTTTCGATTGGGCCAATGCGCGCATCGTGATGTTCGTCTCCGACAGCCGCGCCATCCGCAACGCCGCCGAATTGCGCTTTCCGGACGGCAGCACCACGACGCTTGAGCCGATCTCGGACTTGAGCCTCGCCGCGCCCGCGCCGGAATATTCGCGCCCGGGCCTGTTCTCGACGCCCGCCGCGCCTCTGCCAACAACCTTGCAAGCCTTCGCCGCGCCGGCGCGCTTTGGCGCGACGCCGGTGGATTTCACCGTCGAGACGCGGCTCGAGCTCACTGGCGCGCAGCGTTTCGCCGTCGCCGCCTTCGCGCAGGACACGACCGCCATCATTCGCGGTGATCGTCAGGACGTGCGCGCCGAGGGCTTTTTCCAGACCAGCGAAATCGTCATTGCCGGGCGCGAAGCCGCAGGCGCGGTGCAAGCCGCGCCCGAGGATGGCTTTTCCGCCTCCTGGCGCGTGCCCTTCGTGGCGCGCGGCATCGAGAAGGCGGCCGATCTTGCCAGCTTCAATCTCGGCCAAGCCGCTGGGCGCGACATGGCGGTGACGTTCGTGGCCTCCGACGACATCTATCAAGGCGTCGCCCGCGCCGTGCGCTACGGCATCATGTTCATCGGCATCGTCTTCCTGTCGACGCTGATCTTCGAAGCGGTCAGTGGCCGCAAGGCGCACCCGGCGCAATACGTGCTCGTCGGCCTCGCGCAGTGTGTGTTCTATCTGCTGCTCTTGTCGCTGACCGAGATCATCGGCTTCACTACCGCGTTCGTCATCGCCGCCGCCGCAACGGTCGCGCTGTTGAGCTACTACGCCGGCGCTTCGTTCCGATCTCAGGCGGTGGGCATGCGCGCTTTGGTCGGCCTCGGGGCGCTCTATCTCGCCATGTATGTGCTGATGACGCTGGAGGATTTCGCGCTGCTGGCGGGCTCGGTGGTCGCCTTCGCGGTCATCGCCGCCACCATGATCGCCACCCGCCGGATCGACTGGTACGGGCGGGGGACCAGCGCAACGTCTGGACCCAGTTAGCGTCGTCATCCTGAGGCCTCGCGAACGCGATGAGCCCAGGACCTAGGGGGTGACAAAGCACCGATCGGCTGCCCCTGGGTCCTGGGTTCTCAGCTTCGCTGAGCCCCAGGATGACGGGCTCATTCCTGAGACAACCGCGCGCCTTGACGACCCTCCCGGCGCTCGCCATCAAACTTGCATGGTCGAACTTACGCTGCCGAAGAATTCCAAGGTCAAGACAGGCCGCCGCCATGCCGCGCCGAAGGGCGCCAAGCGCGTGCGCGAGTTCAAGATTTACCGCTACGATCCCGACACCGGCGAGAACCCGCATTGGGACATCTTCCAGGTCGATCTCGACACTTGCGGCCCCATGGTTTTGGACGCACTGATCGCGATCAAGAACGAGGCCGACTCCACACTCGCTTTTCGCCGCTCGTGCCGCGAGGGCGTCTGCGGCTCGTGCTCGATGAACATTTCCGGGCGCAACACGCTCGCTTGCACCAAGGGCATCGACGAACTGCCGAACGGCCCGATCACCATCGCGCCGCTGCCGCATCAACCGGTGCTGAAGGATCTGGTGCCCGATCTCACCAATTTCACAGCGCAATACGCGGCGATTCAGCCCTTTCTACAAACCGTTACGCCCGAACCCGACTCTGAATGGCGCCAGAGCCCAGAAGAACGCGCAAAGCTCGACGGCCTCTACGAGTGCATCCTCTGCGCTTGCTGCTCGACCGCGTGCCCATCCTATTGGTGGAATTCCGATCGCTTTTACGGCCCCGCGGCGCTGCTTCAGGCTTATCGCTGGATCGCTGATAGCCGGGACGAAAAACAGGGCGAACGCCTCGATGCTCTGGAAGACCCGTTCAAACTCTATCGCTGCCACACCATCATGAATTGCGCCCAGGTTTGCCCGAAGGGCCTCAATCCGGCCAAGGCTATCGCCGAGATTAAGAAGGCCATGGTCGAACGTCGGCTCTGAGTAATGGCCCTTTCAGGGAACCCCGGCGCGCGGTCGGCGTTATTTTGGGTTGGCCTGGTCGGAAGTGGTGACAAACGTGGCGGAGCCCCTTGACGGGCCATGCGGGGACGGAGCGCACGCTGGCGGCCATCAGGTCCGGCCAAGCGTCAGCACTCCGTCGGAACTCGCCACGCTGCACACCTTCACGGATAGGCTTTTTCGCGCACGGACCGAGCAAGAGGTTTACGACGCGGCGCTCGACGCCATTACCGCCGGTCTTTCCTGTACCCGCGCTTCGATTCTTCTGTTCGACGATCGCGGCGTCATACGCTTCGTCGCTTCACACGGTCTCTCGCCAAGCTATCGCGCCGCCGTCGATGGGCACACGCCGTGGATGCCTGGCCAACGCGATGCACTGCCGATCGCCGAAAGCGATATCGCCAATGCAAATGTCGCCGAAGACCTCCGGGCCGCGATAAACGCGGAAGGTATTGGCGCGCTCGCTTTCATTCCACTCGTCGCCAATGGCGGCGTCATCGGCAAGTTCATGGCCTATCACGACGCGCCGCACGTTTTCACCGCGCCCGAGATTGATCTCGGCTTGGTCATCGCCCGTCAGCTCGGCTTCGCTATTGAGCGTCAGCAAGCGCATGTTTATCGCAAGGAATCGGAAGAGGCGCGCCGTCGCAACGACGCTGAATTCCGCGCTATCGTGGAAAACTCTGACGACGCCATCATCTCGAAGAACCTCGATGGCGTCATCGTCAGCTGGAATAAGGGCGCCGAGCATCTCTTCGGCTATGCGCCGCACGAGATCATCGGCCGCTCCGTGCTGACGCTGATCCCGCAGGAAACGCAGCACGAAGAGCCCAGCATTATCAACCGTATCCGCCGCGGCGAGCGCATCGAGCACTACGACACCGTCCGGCTGAGAAAGGGCGGCGCACGCATCGACATTTCGCTCACCGTTTCGCCGGTGAAGGATGCCGAAGGCCGCATTATCGGCGCCTCCAAAATCGCGCGCGACATTTCCGAACGCATCCGCGCCGAACGGCAACGCACGCTGTTGATCCATGAGTTGAATCATCGCGTCAAAAACACGCTCGCCACCGTGCAGTCCCTGGTTATGCAAACGCTGCGCAACACTGAATGCAGTGAGGAAGCGCGCAAGTTGCTCGATTCTCGCTTAGCCGCTTTGTCGCGCGCGCACGATTTGCTCACGGCCGAGAACTGGGAAGGCGCTAGCCTTGGCGAAGTTGTCGATCGCGCGCTCAGCCCGTTCCGTACCGACACGCAGCGCATCCTTGCGGAAGGGCCCGCAGTCCGGCTTTCGCCCAAACAAGCCTTGGCGCTCTCGATCGCCCTGCACGAATTGGCCACCAACGCCTCCAAGTATGGCGCCTTGTCGGGCGACGCCGGCCACATCGAGGTGCGCTGGTCGCTCGCCGACGGCATGATCCATTGCGGGTGGTGCGAGAAGGGCGGGCCGCCGGTTGAGCAGCCGCACCACGCAGGCTTCGGTACGCGCTTGATTCAGAGAAACTTGGCGACCGAACTCGGCGGCTCGGCTTTGATCGAGTATCGTCCCGAGGGCGTCGTCGCGACAATCACAGCGCCGGTTGAACCGGCCGTGCATAAAGTAATTTGAGGGTGTTGAGGGCGCGATGGCGGCTGGGGAAAAATTGAAAGTTCTGATTGTTGAGGACGAGTCGCTCGTCGCCATGCTGATTGAAGATATGCTGCTCGACCTTGGCTATGAGGTCGCCGCGATCGCAGCGCGGCTCGATCAGGCCGTAACCGTGTCGCGCAATGTCGACGCTGATCTCGCCGTGCTCGATCTCAATCTCAATGGCCAGCGCACCGATGCGATCGCGGAAATCCTCCGTGCGCGCGGCGTTCCGTTCATATTCGCCACCGGCTATGGCGGCGCTGGCGTCACCGCTGAATGGCGCGACGTGCCGGTGGTGCAAAAGCCTTTCCAGCAATCCGATTTGGCTGAGGCGCTGGCGCGCCTGACTTTGGCTCAGGATGTCGGCGCAGCGCCTAGACCCGGCGTCCAATCGTAGAGCGGTCGCGTGTGGCCGCTGTCAAAGCGCACGCCGTTCGGCGCGGTCAGTAAGCCAGGCCGCGTCGCCTGACCGCGTACACTGAGCGCAACGATGCCATGCACATTCGCCGGCAGCACTTCGCCCGCATCGCTGACGCCATTGCCGTTTTCGTCGCGCCAGAGCGCTAAGCCGCCGAGTTCAGCGCCTGTCAATTCGCCGTCGCGATTGTCATCGAGCGCGCGCAGCGCTTCAAAGCCATCGTTCCAGAAGACGCTCCAGGTGCGCGCGCCGATCATGTCGAAGCCCGAGCGCATGTCGCCGCGCCATTCCGGATCCCAGACCAGCCACGCTGCATCCGCCGTCAGCCAGCCTTGCGCGCGCGCATCGCCTGTGCCGGCGAAATCGAACGCCACATCGGAGGTGTGATCGACCATGGTGTCGAACGGCGCATCGGTCAGCGGCACCACCACCGGCGTCACGTACATAACGGGTTGGCTCCCGCTCAAGCGCGCTTGCAGCAGTGCGATGCGCCCGCGGTCGCTGTCGGCTGTCGCCAGATGCGAGAGATGCGCGGCGGCCTCCGTGAGCACGGCGTGGTCTTCCCACTCCGCTTGCTCGCTCTCGAGACGCGGCAGACCCTGCTTGATGATGCGGCGCAATTGGCGCCGCGCGTCGTCGGTGCGGCCCATCCGGTCGAGCACATAGGCAAAGCCCAAACGCGCGCGCAGATTGGCGGCGTCAACTTCCAGTGCGCGCGCGTAATGATCGTGCGCGGCCTGCAAACGCGCTGCTGCGCCCTCACTCTCAACGGCGTCCGGCAGTTCGTTTTGCGGGCCGAGGCGGAAATCCAGCGCGGCGCAGCGATCGTTCGGACCGAAATTGTAGGCGTCGTCCGGCGGCGGGTAGCGGGCCGATTGCACTTCGCTGCACAGCACGCTGCCGGCCTCGACGAATTCATTGCCGTCAAGTCGATAGGTGAAGGCGCCGTCGTTGCGCGCGTAGGCGAGGAGGTTGAGGCGCGCCAGCAGCAACTCGCGCTGCAAAGGCTCAAGCCCAGCCATCGCCGACACGTTCGCGAGCGCACGGTCGATCGGTGCGTCGTAAACAGGTTGCGGCGGCGGAATGTATGGGATCGCAGCCGTACTCGCGGCCAAACTGGCCCAGAACGCAATCGCCAACACTCGGGCGCGCATGGGAAGTCTCCCTGCCATACCCGCCCCTCGCACGATCACTCTGCGACGCGTTGTGACTTTCGTCTATGGCCAAAAAGTAAGAATCACGCGGCCGTGAGCGGCGGCGCGTTAAGGCCCAACCTTCGGGGGATCGCGCCATGCGCATTCCGGCCCGCTTGGATCGAACGCCTCGTCAGGTGAAACCGGCAGCACGCGCTCGATATAGTGCTTGAGCTTGCGGATGACGGCGTTCGGCTCGCCCGCCGCATGCTCCCACGGAATGAGCGGGCCCGCTGTCAGTCGATAAGTCTTGCCGCGCTTGTTCAGGAGCTCGTGGAAAAGCGTGATGTCGCGCAGCTCGGCCGAGAATTTCGAGAAGGTGTGAAACCAGAACGAGTACGGCCCGCTCATGTGCACTGGAAGGATCGGTAGTTCATACTTGCGCGCGAGCGACGCCGCTGTCGGCATCCATTCCGGATCGGTGAGCACGCCGTCGCGCAAGCGCGCCAAACGTCCGGCGGGAAAGATGGCCAACGGCCGGTTCTGCGCGAACGCCTCGTCCGTCATCTTCAGAGTCACCCGCGTGCGTTCGCGCGTGCGTTTCGCCAACACCCACTCGACCGGGATCAGCGCCTCGTCGAAGCGACGGCATACGCGAAGCGCATCCGAGTTGGCGTAAAAAAGCATGTCAGGCCGCCCGGTTTTCACGGCGTCGTACACCGCCAAACCGTCGGTGATCCCCGTGGGGTGGTTCGAGAGCAGCAGGAACGGGCCGTGCGTCGGCATCCGTTCCAACCCGCGTGTCTCCAGCTTCACCTCGAGCAGCCGCGAGACGTATTCCAGCGCCTCCGCCCCGCCCATCGGCGCGATGGCGTCGGCCATGGACACCGCCTTGCGGTAGTTCAACACCGAGTAGAGGATAGGGCGCAATGCCGGCCACGCCGCGCTGGAGGAAAGCTTCGGCGCGCGCTCTTCGATCAGTTCATCGATGATATGTTTCCGCGCCGCCGCAGGCGCGTTCCGCGCGGAAGAGGGGGCGACAGCGTCCATCGGCGTCATTTGGCTCTGTTCTCACGACTCGGTCGCCCCGCTAGGAAGCACGGGCGCCGCCCTCCAGAAAAGGGGGCGCGGCTTGGCTTGAGCGGTTCAGATTGGCTTTTTTGCGGCGGAGTGAACATGGCGTCCCCCCTTGCCGCCTACAACGCGCGCCTCGTGGCCGGCGATCTGGACGCCGACCCAGCCCAGGCGACCGCCGCTGAGCGGCTGGATGCGCTTGCGGAAAAGCTGGCCGCATGGCGGCCCGATGCTTGGCTCGGCAGGGCGGATCCACCGCGCGGGCTCTACATGTACGGCCCGGTCGGACGCGGCAAATCCATGCTGCTCGATCTCTTTTTCGAAGCGGCGCCAATCAAGAAGAAGCGGCGCGTCCACTTCCATGAATTCATGCTCGCCCGGCACGCCTTCCTCCGCGACGCCCGCGCCCGCGATGTGGGGCAAGAGCAGCTGATCATCCAAGCCGCCAAGCAAGTGGCCGACGAGGCGCGCTTGCTGTGCTTCGACGAAATCCAAGTCACTGACATCGCTGACGCGATGATCCTGGGCCGCTTGTTCGAGCGCTTGTTCGCGGAAGGCGTCGTGATCGTCGCTACCTCGAACCGGCCGCCCGACGATCTCTATAAGAACGGCCTCAATCGCCAGCTCTTCTTACCCTTCATTGCGCTGTTGAAAGAGAAGCTCGACGTTCTCGAACTTAGCGGCCCGCATGATTATCGCCTGCGCCAGCTGATGGCCGCGCCGGTCTGGTACGCACCGCTTGGTCCTGCCGCCGATGAATCCATGGAGCGCGCATGGAGGCGGCTTACCGCAGGTGCTGCGCCGCAAGCCGTGACGCTGGATGTTGGCGGTCGCGCGCTCCGGGTGGAACGCGAAGCGGCGGGTGTTGCGCGGTTTACGTTCGAAGAATTGTGCGCGCGCCCGCTCGGCGCGGCGGACTATCTGGAGATCGCCGAACGCTTCCACACCGTGCTTTTGGAAGACATCCCCAAACTCTCGCCAGCCAACCGTGAGGAGGCGGCGCGCTTTCGAACACTGATTGACGCGCTCTACGAAGCGAAAGTGAAGCTGGTGGCGACCGCCGATGCGGAGCCGCAGCGGCTTTATCCCGAAGGCGATCAAAGCTTCGAGTTCGAGCGCACAGCGTCGCGTCTCATGGAAATGCGCAGCGAAGGCTATCTCGCGCTGCCGAGACGGGACGCGGAGTGGAAGAGCGGGATCGTCGATTAACGCCGCCGGCGCGGCGTTCCCAAGATGCCGCGCATCAGTTCGCGCACGATGGTGTTGAACACGCCTGACGCCACGCGTCCGCCTTGGCGCTCGATCGCAGTGGTGCGGGTGCTGGGGCGACGCGGCGCAGCGCCCCCAGAACGCGTGCCGCCGGATCGCGCGCGTGTCCCACGCGCCGCTTCCTTCTCACGCGCAGCGCGCTCCTCTTCTTTTGCTTCCGCCCGCGCCAGCTGATCGGCGCGGCGGCCAAGGATTTCGTGCGCGCTCTCGCGGTCGACGGCCTTCTCGTACACGCGCCCTGCCGTGTTGGCGCGCATCAACGTTTGCCGCTCCGCCAGCAGGATCGGCCCGACGTGTGAGTTCGGCGGGCGGATTTTCGTGCGCGCCACTGGCGTCGGCGCGCCTTTCTCGTCCAGAGTCGAGACCAGCGCCTCGCCGACGTTCAGCTCTTGGATTTCCTTCGCCACATCGACATTCGCGTTGGCGCGGAAGCTTTGCGCGGCGGCGCGTACGGCTTTCTGATCGGTTGGCGTGTAAGCGCGCAAAGCGTGCTGGAAGCGATTGCCAAGCTGCGCCAGCACCGGTTCGGGGATATCGGTCGGCGATTGCGTCACGAAGTAAATGCCGACGCCCTTGGACCGGATCAGCCGCACCACTTGCTCAACTTTGTTGATCAATTCCTTCGGCGCGTCGCGGAAGAGGAGGTGGGCTTCGTCGAAAAAGAAAACGAGCTTCGGCTTATCCTGATCGCCAACCTCCGGCAGCTCTTCCCAAAGCTCGCTCATCAGCCAGAGCAGAAACGCCGAATACAAGCGCGGGCTTTGCACGAGCCGCTCCGACGCCAGCACGTGGATCGTGCCTTTGCCGTCCTCGCGCGTTTTCAGCAGTTCATCGAGATTGAAGGCGGGCTCCCCGAAGAAACGGTCGGCGCCGTCCATCTCCAGCTGCAACACCTTACGCTGGAGTGCGGCGATCGACTGCGGCGTGACGAGGCCATACTTTTTGCCGATGTCCTCGGCGTTTTCGGAGAGATAGGTCAGCAGCGCGCGCAGATCGTTGAGATCGAGCAGCAGGCCTTCGTTCTTGCCTTCCTTGATCCAGTCGTCCGCCAAGCGGAAGGCGATGGTCAGCGCGCCTTCCTGTGCGTCGGTCGCTTCCAAAACGCGACCGATTAGCACCGGCCCCATTTCGGTGATGGTCGTGCGCACCGGGTGGCCAAGTTCGCCGTACACATCCCAGAACACGGCCGGCGCCGCTTGCGGTTCGATCGGCATGTTTATCTCGGCTGCGCGGGCTGTCGCCCAGGCGGGCGATTCGGCATCGGTGGCGGCGCAGCCAGAGAAGTCGCCCTTAATGTCGGCGGCGAAGACGTTGACGCCGGCGGCGGCGAAGCGTTCGGCCAGCACTTGCAGCGTCACTGTCTTGCCGGTTCCCGTTGCGCCCGCGATGAGGCCGTGCCGGTTGGCGCGCTTCAGCGCCAGGCTCTGAACCCCTTCGGGGCTCGCGCCGAATTCGATCGTGGACGCCATTCTTTGCGACTCCTTGTGCGTCGCCAGCTTGGCGCATCGGGGCGGACGGGCCAAGCCGGGCCTTGCGCCGCAGCCCGGCGCGCCGCAAAGCAGGGGTTCATGCCAGGCCTTGATATTTCGCAGCGCGGCGCGCTTTGGATCGTCGCCACCGGCGTCATCGCCGCTGGGCTCTACTACCTGCGCGAGCCGCTGACGCAGTTCTCGATGGCGCTTATTCTCTGGCTCGCTATTGACGGCCTGACCGACACATTGGGCAAGCGCCTTCCGTTCATGCCGCGCTGGTTGACGCTGCCGGTGGCGCTGATCGTGGTGCTTTCGATCGTCGCTCTGATCAGCTTTGTCGTGATCAACAATATCGCCGCCATCATTGGCGATCTCACCCGCTATGAGTTCCGGCTAAACCAGGTCCTCTCTCAGCTCCATCAGGCTGTAGGCAGCCCCGGCCGCTCACCAACGATCGGCGACCTGGTGGCCCAGTTCGATCCGGCCCGGCTCACCGCGGAAATCGGCGAAAGCCTGCAAAACGCCGCCTCGGCCGCGATGTTCACGCTGATCTATCTGGCCTTCATTTTCCCTGCCGCCAGCGTGATGTCGGATAAGCTCGATTACATCTTCCATGGCAAAGGCCAGCGCCAAGCGACGCGCGAAGTGTTGGCGCGTATCCGGCAGTCTATGGAGCGTTACTTGTGGGTGCAAACAGTGATGAGCCTCATCATCACCGCGCTAACGTTCACCACGCTCCGCATCATCGGGCTCGAGAACGCGCTGTTTTGGTCGTTCCTGATTTTCTTTCTCAACTACATCCCGACTATTGGCTCAATCGCCGCCGTCGTGCTGACAACGGCGGTGGCGCTCGTGCAGTTTTCAACTTTGGACCCGGTCTTGTGGGTGTTCGCCGGCGTCGGCGCTTGGCAGTTCATCATCGGCAATTTCATTCAGCCGCGCATGACAGGAGATTCATTGAATCTATCCGCGCTCGTCGTGCTGCTCGCGCTGGCGATTTGGGGAACGGTGTGGGGCATCGTCGGCGCGTTTCTCGCCGCACCCATCACGGTGATGTTGATGATTGTATTGGCGCAATTTCAATCGACGCGCTGGATCGCGATTCTACTCTCCGCGGATGGCAAACCAACGCCCGACACGCCAGGTCTGAGTAAGTCCGAGTCCGGATCAAATTGAGTGTTGCGAATCGGCGACGAACATGTATCGCTGATGTGAAGAACGTCGCCGGGGCTAGGGGCGTTTCGCAAAAAACGAAACCGAACTTCGCTACCAATCTCGGCGCGCTCGAAACGTCAGTTTGACGTTTCGTTCCGCATACGTGGGCTCATGGGGGGCTTCATCGCGCGGCGCGAACGTCCTCATCGGACCAGGCCTCCGCGTGCGTCCCCCACCCAGCCTGCTGCGAGGCCTGCAGGCGCCGCCGGGCAGCTTGTCCCCGCTCGGCGGCGCCGCCATTTCTAGCGATGCGATTCAACGCAAATATGAAAGCGCGCAGTGAGCGCCGCGCTTCACGTCCATCCGCCATCGCATGACGCCAGTCCGCCATCGGCGGATTCCGACGGTTGATCCTGACGCTGGGGCGAGTAGGTTCCGCGCAAAACAAGGAAACGCTCGCATGGACGCCGTCGCGCGCCAGGAACTGCCTGAAACCGCTGATCAATTCGTCGATACCGCCGTCAAAGGTCCGTGGCCGGCCTTCCGCGCCAATGGCGCCATCGACGCCGCCGCCGAGGCGTTCCTGCGCGGCCTCTACGAGGACGCCTCCGACGACGAACTGGGCGATCTCTGCGTCCATGACTTCGCTGCCATCGCGCACGATTTCTGGATCTGGCGCTCTGAACGCGACAGCGACGAACAAAGCATTCGTATCCGCCGCGGCGTCGGCAAGGGCGGGCGCCAGCTCGACCGCGACATTCTCGAAATCGCCGGTCCGGACATGCCGTTCCTGGTCGACTCGGTGATGGGCGAACTGGCTGACGAAGGCATTGCTGCGCTCGCCATGTTTCACCCGCTGGCGCCGTCCAAATCGGGCAAGGGCAGGGACTCGCTGATCCAAGTCCACCTGCCGCGCCTCTCCGTGCAACGCGCCAAGACGCTGCTCGACAATATCCGCGCCACCCTGGCCGATGTGCGCGATGCGGTCGCCGATTTTCAGGCGATGCGCCAGCGCATGCTCGCCGCCGCCGAGGAGTTGGAGAAAGCCAAGTCCAACGCTTCACCCAGCGATGTCGCCGAAGCCGTCGCGCTACTGCGCTGGCTCGCGGCCGAGAAGTTCACTTTCCTTGGCGCGCGCGATTACAAATATGTCCGCGACGACAAAGGCGCGCTGACGCCGCACGAGCCAGATATTCTTGAGGACACCTGCCTCGGCATTTTGCGTGATGTGGAGCGCTACGTGTTGCGCACCAGCGCCGAGCCGATGGTGCTGACACCCGAGCTGAAGCGCCTGGTCACCGAACCAACGCCGCTGATCGTGGCCAAATCCACATTGCGCGCGCGCGTTCACCGCCGCACAGCAGCGGATTATATCAGCGTCAAGCGCTATAACGATCAAGGCGAGGCGATCGGCGAAATCCGCTTCGTCGGTTTGTTCACCAGCGAGAGCTTCACCGAAGCCACGCGCAATATCCCGATGCTGCGCCGTAAGGCCGAGTGGGTGTTGCACCAGACCGGCTTTGCCCCCGGTGGCCACAACGCCAAGACGCTGCGCAAGATCATCGAATATTATCCGCGCGAAGAACTCTGGCAGATGACGCGCGAAGAACTGCTCGCGACTTCGCGCGGCATTCTGCATTTGCTCGACCGCCCGCGCGCCCGCGTGTTCACCCGCCGCGACCGCTTCAACCGCTTTGTCACCGCGCTCGTTTATGTGCCGAAGGATCGTTACGACACCAGATTGCGCGAGGCCCTCGGCAGCGCCATCGCGCGCCTTTACGGCGGCGAGGTCGAGAGTTTCCAGCCGCAACTTGGCGAGGCGCAGCTTGCGCGCGTGCTGTTTGTCATCGGCGATATCGACAAAACCCGTCCCGATCCCGATCCGCGCGTGCTCGATACCACCGTCGCCACGCTGACGCGCACGTGGGAGGATAGTTTCGAGCAGGCGCTGATGCGTTCGGAGTTGTTCGACTCCGCCGCGCGCGAAGAGGCCGCCAACCGCTTTATCAACACCTTCACCGCTGCTTATCGCGAGCGTTATCCGGTCCAGGAAGCGCTGATCGACACCGCCGAGATTCTGCGCGCGAAAGACGACGAGATCATCCGCGCCCGCGTCTACCGGCTCGTCAGCGACGCCGAGAACATCATGCGCTGCAAGTTCTATGCGCGCGGCGATGTGCTGGCGCTCTCGGCCACGGTGCCCATCCTTGAAAACATGGGGCTCTTCGTTGATTCAGAACTGAATTACGAATTGCAGCTCAAGGCCGGCGCGCTTTATCCGGCGCAACGCATTTTCATCCACGAGATCGAGACGCGCTCCGCCGATGGTAAGCCGATCGACCTTGCACGCGCCGGCAACGCCTTCGAGGAGGCGTTTGCGGCGATCTGGACCGGCAAGGCCGAAAGCGACGGTTTCAATCGTTTGATCTTGGCGCTCTCCTGCTCGTGGCGCGAAGCAGCGCTCGTGCGCGCGCTTGCCCGCTATCGCCAGCAAACCGGCCTCGATCCGAGCCAGCCGATCCAGGAGCAGGCGCTCGCCAATAATCCCAAGATCGCAGCGCTCATCTTGGCGTTCTTCAAAGCGCGCTTCGATCCGAATTTGCCGGAGACGATGCAGACGCGCGAGATCCGCTCCACCAAGCTCGAATTCATGATCGAGGCGGCTTTGAATGAAGTCGTCAGCCTCGATGAAGATCGGGCGCTGCGCCGCATCGCGCGTCTCGTGAAAGCGATCCGCCGGACCAATTATTATCAGCCGGGCGCCGATGGGCGGACCAAGCCGTACATGTCGTTCAAGATCGACAGTCACGCCGTTGCTGAACTGCCCGCGCCGAAGCCGTTCCGCGAAATCTGGGTTGCGTCGCCGCAAGTCGAGGGCGTGCACTTGCGCTTTGGTCCGGTCGCCCGCGGCGGCTTACGCTGGTCCGATCGCCGCGACGACTTCCGCACCGAGGTGCTCGATCTCGTTAAAGCGCAACAGGTGAAGAACGCCATTATCGTGCCGGTCGGCGCCAAGGGCGGCTTCTTCCCCAAGCGCTTGCCCGCGCGCGGCGCGCCGGGTTTTCAAGAAGCCGGCATCGAAGCCTACAAGACCTTCCTGCGCGGCTTGCTCGACATCACCGACAACATCAAACCCGAAGGCATCGCCGCTCCGAAGAACGTCGTGCGCTGGGATGATGATGACGCCTATCTCGTCGTCGCCGCCGACAAGGGAACCGCCACATTCTCCGATATCGCCAACGGCATTAGCGCCGAATATGGCCACTGGCTGGGCGATGCGTTCGCGTCGGGCGGTTCGGTCGGTTACGACCATAAAGCCATGGGCATCACCGCCAAGGGCGCGTGGGAGGCGGTGAGGCGCCACTTCCGCGAAATCGGCAAGAACATCCAGGAAGAAGAGTTCACTGTCATCGGCGTCGGCGATATGTCGGGTGATGTGTTCGGCAACGGCATGCTGCTCTCGCGCAAAATCCGTCTGCTCGCCGCCTTCGATCATCGCGACATTTTCATCGATCCCAATCCGGGCGATTGCGAACAACACTGGATCGAGCGCAAGCGCCTGTTCGATACGCCGCGCACGTCCTGGGCCGACTACGACAAGAAGCTCATCTCCAAAGGCGGCGGCGTGTTTTCGCGCAGCGCCAAGTCGATCGATGTGACGCCAGAAATCAAGGCGCTGACGGGTTTGGAAAAAGACTCGGTGACGCCGGTGGAGCTCATGTCGGCGCTCTTGAAAGCGCCGTGCGAACTCATGTGGTTCGGCGGTATCGGCAACTACATCAAGGCGCGCAGCGAAAGCCACGGCGACGTTGGCGACAAAGCCAATGACGGCATCCGCGTCGATGGCGAAGATGTCCGCGCGCAAGTGGTGGGCGAGGGCGCCAATTTGGGCGTCACGCAAGCCGGTCGCATCGCCTTTGCGCGCCACGGCGGCCGCATCAATACCGACGCCATCGACAATTCCGCCGGCGTCGACACCTCCGACCACGAGGTCAACATCAAGATTTTGCTCGGCGACGCCATCACGGCCGGCGCGCTCCAGGCCGACAAGCGCGACAAGCTGTTGGAATCGATGACCGACGAAGTCGGCGCGCTGGTGCTGACCAACAATTACGATCAGACTGGCGCCATCTCGGTGGCGCAGGCGAGCGCGGCCAACGATCTCGACAGCCACGAACGCTTCATTCAGCGCCTGGAGACGGAAGGTAAGCTCAGCCGCGCAGTGGAGGGTCTGCCGTCAACGGCGGAAATCGCGGCGCTGCGTAGCGCAAAACACGGCCTTACGCGCCCGGAGTTGGCCAAGATTGTCGCCTACTCGAAGATCAATTTGTTCGACGCGCTGGTGGCGTCCAGCGTGCCCGACGACCCGGCTTTCGAAGAACCGCTGCGCGACTATTTCCCGCGTGAACTGCACAAGTTCGGCGCGCAGATGAAAACCCATCGCCTGCGCCGTGAGATCATCGCCACCCAATTGGCCAACGATGTCGTCAATCGCTGTGGCGCGTCCTTCGTTGATCGCATCAAGGACATCTCGCGCACCCGCACGGTCACGGTCGCCTGCGCCTTCGAGGCCGCGCGCCGCATCTTCGACCTCGAAGCCATGGTTAATCGCATCGACGCGCTAGACAACCAAGCGCCGGCGGCGGCGCAGATAGCGCTGCATCAGCGCGTCGGCGGGGCCTTGCGCCGTTCGACCACTTATCTTGCACGCAACGCCGGCTTCGAAAGCGACAACCCGCCCACGATTCTCGACGTGGTGAAGCGCTACAAAGCGTTGGTCGACGCCCAACGCGCGAATATCGAAGCGGATTTGAGCGCCATTGAGCGCGAGCGTGTGAGCACGCGGCTGCAATCGCTCATCGATCTCGGCGCGCCGGAGGATCTGGCGCGCGAAACGGCCTTGCTATCGCCGCTGACATTGTCACTCGACGTCGCCGATATGGCGGTGGTCACCAAATGGCCCGTCGATGAGGCGTCAATGCTCCATTGCGTCCTCGGGGCTGAGCTTGGCCTCGATGCGCTGCGCGACGCGGCGACGACGATGAAGCTCGAGCAACATTGGGATCGCCTCGTCGTGCGCCGCGCCGCGCAAGACTTTGGCGACATTCAGCTGAAGCTCGCCGAAGCCGCCGCCAACGCCATCGGCGCGCCGCCGAAGGCTGCTGATTATGCTTGGGTAAACGCGGCGGCGCAGGCCTGGATCGCCTCGCTCGGCAAGCCCGCCAGCCGCGCCCGCTCGGCCTTTGCCGATCTCGACGGGCAGGGCGCTTGGACGTTCGCCAAGCTGATGTTGATCTCGGCCGAGTTCAACGCGCTCGCCGCGGCGGTGCGCTAGAGCGCCTCGATCAGTTCGCGGAGCAAAGCATGCTCGCGCGCGGTGGCGGCGGGATTGTAGCGCACGCGCGGGTCAGCGGCGAACTCGTCCTCGAATGCGTGCGTGGCGTTTTCGAATACATGAATGTCAAGCGGTGCGCCGCGTGCGCGTTGCCGCTCCAGCGCGCCGCGCGTGGGGCCGACGATGTAATCACGCTCCGCCACGATCGCCACCGACCGCAACGCTAGCCGCCAATCGCGGCGTCCAACGGATGAGCCCACGCCGGCGTAAGGATAAACCAGCATTGCGCCGGTCAGCCCCGCGAGCGGCTCGTCGCTTAAGTCTTCGATCCCCGTTGCGCGTTTCATTTCCTCGCCCGGCCGGAGCGCCAGCGCATCCATGATCGTCCAGCCGCCATGGCTCCATCCGACAGCAATGATGCGCTCAGGATCGGCCCAGTCCTGCTGTTGCGCCCAGGCGACCGCCGCGTAAAGATCGCCGGCGCGTTCGCGGCCGTGCAGGCGCATGCCGGTGCAAATGGTGGCGATGGCGGACGCCCGGCTGATACGGCGGGGGGCATATGAATCGATCTGCACCACCGCCGCCCCGGCTTGCACCGCAGCGTCGGCGAAATCGTTTTGAAACGGTCGGTGACCGCCGCAACCGTGCATCATCAGCACCACCGGCGCACGCTCCGTCGTTTCCGGCCGCGCGACCATAAAGTGCGGTTCAAGCCGCGCGATCCGTTGGTCGAGAGTTTCCGCGAACGCCTGCGCCGGCATGCTCAATCCCAGGACGACAACCACCGCCAAGATGGCGATGGACCGCAGCGTTGCGCAAGGACGGCCTGTCATCCGGCGATCCTGGCTTGTGATCTCGGCGCTGGAAAGGCACGTATGTGCCTTGGGAGGCGCTATCGCCATGAAAGCTCGTTCACTCGTCCTGATCGCCGCGCTGGCGCTCGCCGCCTGCAACCAGGCGCCTGCGCCGCCCGCGCCCGAAGTCGCGGCTGAACGCAGCGCCGCCGTCGCCGCTGCGGTGGAATTGCAGCGCACGCGCTTTGCCGCAGCGCCCCCGGTCAGCAGCGCCGACGCCAGCACGGCTTATCAATTCGAGTTCCCCGGCCTTTGGACCGATCGCGTGCCGATGACGGCGTTTGAGGGCGAAGTCGTCCTCGTCGTGAACACCGCCTCGGAATGCGGGTTCACACCGCAATATGAAGGCCTGCAAGCCATCTATGACGAATACAATGCGCAAGGCTTCGAAGTTGTCGGTGTGCCGGCGAACAATTTCATGAACCAGGAATCCGGCTCGGCCGAAGAAATTCAGGAATTCTGCACGCTCAATTTCGGCGTCACCTTCCCGATGGCGGGCAAGACCGATGTCATCGGCGAAGCGCGGCACCCATTCTACGCCTGGGCGCAAACGCAACTCGGCGACGCCGCCGTGCCAGGTTGGAATTTTCATAAACTGCTGATCGGCCGCGACGGCCGTCTCATCGCCGCGTTCCCATCCGCGACCGAGCCGACCAGCGAAGAGATACGCGCCGCGATTACAGGCGCTCTCGCGGTTTCAGCGCCGACCGCCGCGACGCCGACATCGTTGCATCAGGACTAATGCCGGAAGTGGCGCATGCCAGTTAGCGCCATGGCGATCTCGGCTTCGTCGGCGGCTTTGATCACTTCTTCGTCGCGGATTGAGCCGCCCGGTTGGATCACGCAGTTGGCGCCCGCTTGCACGGCTTGCAGTAGGCCATCGGGGAAGGGGAAGAACGCGTCGGAGGCGCAGACGCTGCCCACCGTCTTCGGCTCGCGCCAGCCATTGGCGTGCGCCACGTCTTCGGCCTTTAGCCGGGCCACGCGGGCTGAATCCACGCGGCTCATTTGGCCCGCGCCGATGCCGACGGTTGCGCCGTCCTTCACGTAGACAATGGCGTTCGACTTCACATGCTTCGCCACCTTGAACGCGAAGATCATGTCCGCGATCTGCGCGTCGGTCGGCTTCTTCTTGGTGACGAACTTTAGATCTGCCGCGTTGATGCGGCCATTGTCGCGGTTTTGCGCGAGAAATCCGCCGGCAACCGTTTTCACAGAAAGCCCTGGCGCCGCGGGATTGGGCAGGCCACCCGTCACCAACAAGCGCAAATTCTTCTTCTTCGCAAAAACCGCCACGGCATCGTCATCCGCTTCCGGCGCGATGACGACTTCGGTGAAAATCTGCGCGATCGCCTCCGCGGCCGCTTTATCCAAGCGCCGGTTCAGCGCGACGATGCCGCCAAACGCTGATGTGGAATCGCATTCCAGCGCGCGCTTGTAAGCTTCAAGCAGATTGCCTCCTGTCGCCACGCCGCACGGATTGGCGTGTTTAATGATCGCAACAGCCGCGCTTTCGCTCGGATCGAACTCAGCGACCAACTCAAACGCCGCATCCGTGTCGTTGAGATTATTGTAGCTAAGCTCCTTGCCCTGCAGCTGCGTCGCCGTCGACACGCCAAACCGATGCTCGCCGGTAACGTAGAACGCAGCACTCTGGTGCGGGTTTTCGCCGTAGCGCAGCGATTGCCGCAACTTGCCGCCGAGTGAGCGATAGGCTGGCGCTTGGTCTTCAAGCTGGTTGGCGTACCATTCCGAAATCGCCGCATCGTAAGCGCCCGTTCGCGCGAACGCCTTGGCCGAGAGCTTCTTGCGCAGCGCCAAAGTCGTGCCGCCATGCGCTTTCGCTTCTTCGAGGATTGCGGCCATGTCTTCAGCGTCGGTCGCGACCGCGATGAAGCCGTAATTCTTCGCCGCCGCGCGGATCATGGCCGGGCCGCCAATGTCGATGTTCTCGATGCAGGTTTCGAAATCGGCGCCGCGCGCTACAGTCGCTTCAAACGGATAAAGGTTCACATAGAGCACGTCGAAGCCTTCGATGCCGTGCTCCTTCATCGCCTTCGCATGCTCTGCGTTGTCGCGCAGCGCCAGCAAACCACCGTGCACTTTCGGGTGCAGTGTCTTCACGCGCCCGTCCATCATCTCCGGAAATCCGGTGACGGCGCTGACGTCCTGGACCTTCAGCCCCGCATCCGAGATCGCCTTGTGCGTGCCGCCGGTAGAGACGAGTGCCGCGCCGAGATCGGTGAGCGCCCGCGCGTGCTCAATCAGCCCTGTCTTGTCGGACACCGAAATGAGCGCGCGCTTGATGGGGAGAATGTCTGTCATGGCCGCTTCTTAGAGGATTCGTGACAGTCTGCGCAGGTGAACTCTGTCCGCCGGCTGCCAATTCTATAGAGAAATCACCGTTTCTTGCTAAAGAGCCGCTCCTGGGGGAATTCATGCCGACATCCAATGATGCCCGTTTCTGGGATCGCGCAGCACGCAAGTATGCCGCGAGCCCTATCTCCGACATGGAAAGCTACGAGCGCACCCTCGAAAATACCCGCCGGCATCTGAAAAGCACCGATACCGTCTTCGAGTTCGGCTGCGGCACCGGCACGACGGCTTTGAAGCTCGGACCAGCGGTGACGCGCCTGGTCGCCACCGATATTGCCGGCGAGATGATCGCCATCGCCCGCGAGAAAGCGGCGGCTGATGGCGTCACGAATGTCGAGTTCGCGGTCGCTACTCCCGGCACTGCGCCATATCCGGACGCGAGCTTCGACGCGGTGCTGAGCTTTAACGTGTTGCATTTGGTCGAAGATCGCGCAGCGGCGTTGCGTGACCTCCATCGGATGCTGAAGCCCGGCGGTGTTTTCATCTCCAAGACGCCGGCGCTGTCCGAGATGAGTCTTCTAATTCGCTTGGCCGTGCCGGTTATGCAGGCGTTTGGCCAAGCGCCCTACGTCGCCTTCTTCTCTAAAGACGAACTTGAACGAGAGATCGTGGCCGCCGGGTTTGAAATCATCGAGCGCGCGCACCACGGATCGGGCAAGAAGGACGTGCGCAGGTTCTTTGTGGCGCGAAAAGCCTAGTCACGTTCGGTCACTCCCCGTGTAGCTCCGGATAGATCCACCAGAACGGAAACCCGGTTTCACCCAGAACCATCTCCGCAATCTCCGGAAAGATCACTTCCGCGCGGACGCTGTTGCCCAGAATCACTAGGCAGCGCTGTTGCCCCTCTGCGCAGATCGCCAGATTGCCGGTCCAATCATTGTGACCGCCTTTGGAGAAGTAGCGGCCGTTCGGGCCGTCCCAGCTTTCGCCGACGAACGAGGCGGAGAGATTCGTCACTTCGCCGCGTGGGTCGGTGGTGTTGTAGAACTGGATGGTTGGAAACTTCTGCACCGTTCGGATTTGAAATTGCGCGCTGACCCATTCGGCGCGTGCTGCGGGTGAGAGGCCTTCCCCTGAAAACATGCCGCGCCACATGCGTGCTTGGTCTTCGATCGTCGTGTCCATCGAGCCTGCCGCAGCGACGTTGTCGCGGCGGTCGTGGGGCTCGAACGTGCCGTCAATGGAATAGCCGTCGGCGAGATTGCCGCCGAAATCGTCGCGCCATTGCATCGATGTGCGCGTCATGCCGAAGCGATCGAAGACGCGGGTTTGCATCTCCGCGCCAACATCGAGACCGAGGCCTTCTTCAAGTACAGTCTGCAAAATCCAGATGCCTTCGTTCGAGTAGGCGTAGTGCTCGCCCGGCGTGAAGTGGAAACGCAGGCGGCGATCTTCTTCCAGAAAGCGCATGTTTGCTAAGCCGCTCGTGTGTGAGAGTAGGATGCGCGGCGTCAGCTGGCGCCAGCGTTCGTCGCCAGCGAGATCTGTGTAATCTTCGTACTCCGGCAGCGGACGCGGGAGATAATCTGCGATCGAGCGATCAAGATTGAGCCGGCCTTCATCGACCAGCTGCATCACCATGTAGGCAAACGCCGCCTTGGTGACGGACGCGCTGTACATGATTGTGTCGGTCTCCAGCGGCAACGCACTCTCGCGATTGCGATAGCCATAGGCGCCGATATGCGTGATCTCACCGCGCTCGACCACGGCGACAGCCATGCCGACAACTTGTTCGCGCGCCATCAGCGCCTCAATGCGCGAATCGAGCGCTTCGTCGCGCAATCGCGTCTCGGCAGCGGGCAAAGGGGAGCTCACGCAGCTCGCGAGAACTGCGGCGACAATCAGAATGGCAAATCTCATTTTGTCCTCAGGGTCTGCGCCAGCTGATGAAGAAACATCCGAGCCCGCCGATGATCAGCGCAAAGCCCGGGATGAGGGCCCAACCAAACTTGGCCGGGACGAGCACGGCATTGGCGCCGACGAGATGCCACATGCGCCGGCCCTCCGGCACGGTCTCGGTGTATGCCGGCCCGCGCATGTCAGGGATGGAGATGGTTTGTTCGTCAGCGCGTGCGGGATTGTTATCGAAGACATCGTCGCTCTCGCCGGGCTGGACGACGCCGTAGGATTGATAAGTGTAGTGCGTAGCCGCCCCGCCGCGATCAACCTGCGCCAGCCCTACCAAAGCGCCGCCCGCAACCAAAGCGGCCAGCCCCGCGTAGAGCCAACGACGCGTGGCCGAGCGTGTGTTGTGCTCCCGCTCAAGCAGATGCTTGCGCACCGCTTCGATCTCGCGGAGCCGGTCGAGTTCGGCCGGGTAGAGGGTGGCGACCATCGCCTCGGTGTCGAGGCTGAAGGCCTCCAGCAGCCGCTGATACACATCCTCCGACGGAAACGATTTCCCGGTCTCAAGCTTCGACAAATAGGATTGCTCGATGCCCGCTTTGGCCGCCGCGTCAGGCTGCGTCCACCCCAGTTCGGTGCGCCGGTTCTTGAGGTACTCGCCGAATTTCATGGCTCCAGTCATTGGCAGGAATGCCTTGAATACAACTGGAATAATCGGGAATAGGCAGGAATATCCGCCCGCACCCTCTAAGCCCGTGTCAGCGCCCAGCGGATGCGGTTCGGCGGCGCGAGCCCATGCCCCATCGGATCGGCTTCGCCCGAGAGTACGATCTGCAAGCATTCACGCGGCGCTGCGCCACCCCAATAGATCGAGCTCTCTATAGCGATATCGGGCGCGTCGGTGCGCAGACGCCATTTCTGGCCGCCCGGCGTTTCCAGTAGCGCGACGCGAAGTTCGATCAGCCGCGCGCGTACGTCTGGATGGAGGTGGAAGCGCGCGACGAATGGGATTGGGTGCTTGGGCATTGGGCTTTTCAGCTTCATCGGCCGGATCAGTTCGTCGATGCCGCGCACGTTGGTGCCTTCGGTGTCCACGAACAAATAGCGCCGGTGCAGCAAGCCAAACTGCGCTTTGTAGCCGTCATGTCGGCCCTGTACGGTGATGCCGCTCTCGTCTTCCGAGCGCCGCACATCATCCAGATTTGGCCCGCTCAGCCGCGGGCCGCCGCGCGCGCGGCCCTCTACCGCTGACGACAGCGCATCGCCAATGATTAGCGTCGAGTGTCCGTTGGTCGCCCGCGCCGCCATGCGTCCCGCAGGCTCCAACTCGCGCGCGGCGCCGACATTGACGATCAGCCGCTCCGCACCGCTCGAGAGCTCAAACGCCAGCGCGCCCGCGTGCGCGCGCTCAGCATAAGAGAGAGGAGGCGCGCCACCGACATCGAGTAGCACGCGCAGCGGTCCGGCTTCGATGCGCTGATAGGCGGTGTGCTGCGCAAACTGAAAGCCGCGCACAGCGCCGCTCACGCGCGACAGCACCGAATCCAGAGACGCGCTTGATCCCTCGGAGCCGCCCTGGAAGCAACCCAGCCCGCCATCGCCCAAACGCAGCATGCGCACCATGTTGGCGAGCTTCGGCAGCGTCTCGGCGATGATTGGCGCCGGATCGTCCAGCGCTTCAAGCGCGGCCACGATATCGCACAGCGCTTCCGCCAAGCTTTCCGGTGAACGCGAGAGATGGCCACCGTCAGGAAAAAACTGCTTCGCGCACGCCTCGATCAGCAATTCCTCGCCTTGCTCGGCGAGCCGGTCGGCGTCCGGAAATCCCGCGGCGCCAGCGAGAATAAGCGCCGCGCCGGCTTTGATGGAGCCCAGAGCGCGCTCCGCCAATTCGCTCTGCGCCACCATGAGCAAGCGCGCTTGCCGCGCCGCTGAGCGCAGCAGCGCTGCGCGCTTCTCCGGCGCGCCAAACTCAAACGCCGGCCGGCCCCAGCACAGCCAGGCAAACAAGCGCTCCGCCGTCAGCTCCGGATCCCAGGCGAGATCGTCCCACTCGCCATGCTCTTCGACCCACGCATCGATCAGCTCAGTGACGCGCCGGTGCGCCGATGGGCCAACGGCGGCGAGATCAATCAACCAGCTGAACGCGTGCAGCCGCGCGGTGAAGTGGCGCGACGGATGCGCCGGCAGCCACGGGATCGCATGCTCGCCGTGCATGCGCTCGGCGGCGATGCGCCAGAGTCCGCGACCAATCTCACGTCCGCGCTCGGCATCGCCGACGCGCGGATCGTTTCCCCAGGCGATTATGCGATCCGGTGCGGCGTCGCCCAGCCGCATGCGGTGAAACGGGTTGGCGCGCCATTGATCGTTCATCGCCCTCGTCGGCCGCGGCAGGTCGCGGGGCGGGGATGCGGGCGCGCTCACTGGATCAGCCAGGCTGTCTCAGGCGCTTGATGTTGTCGGCGTAGGCGCTGGCGTCGCCGCCATAGACGGCGGTGCCGGCGACAAGCGCGGTCGCGCCAGCGGCGATCACGCGCGGCGCGGTCTTGGCATTCACGCCGCCATCGACTTCGAGAATGATGTCGCGGCCCGTGGCGTCGATCTTCTTTCGCAGCGCTTCAATTTTCGGCAGCACACTTTCGATGAAGCTCTGTCCGCCGAAGCCGGGATTGACGCTCATCACCAAAATCAGGTCGACCAGATCGATGATCGGATCGACCGCCTCCGCCGGCGTTCCCGGATTGAGCGACACGCCTGCCTTCGCGCCCGTCGCGCGGATCGCCTGCAGCGTGCGGTGCACGTGCGGACCGGCTTCGGGATGCACGGTGATGATATCGGCGCCGGCGTCGCGGAATTGCTGAATGTAGGGATCGACCGGCGCGATCATCAGATGCACGTCGAACGGCAGCGTCGAGTGCGGCCGGATGGACTTCACCACGCTCGGCCCGATCGAAATGTTCGGCACGAAATGGCCGTCCATGACATCGACATGGATCATGTCGGCGCCGGCGGCCTCAACGGCGCGCACCTCGTCGCCCAATTTCGAGAAATCGGCGGCCAGGATCGAAGGTGCAATGAGCGTGTGCGCCATGCCTTTGTGACTACCCGTCAGCGGGCGGCGAAGCAAGGCGAGGGGTCAGGCCCGCTTGCGCTTCTTCGCTGATTTCGCGGTCTTGGCGATCGGTTTCGCTGGCGCGTGCGCCAGGGCTCGCTTTACCGCCGCCGGCTCTCGATCAATCACGGTGAGCAATACCCGGGCCGGCCCATCGGGGAAGCGTGATCCTTGCTCCCAGTTACGCAGCGTGCCGACGCTCACGCCGAAGCGCTCGGCGAACTCCTCCTGCGAAAGACCGAGCTTCTTCCGGATGGCCGGAACGTCGGGGACTTCAATGACCGTAACTTTCGTGCCTGCCTCATCGCCCCGCGCAAAGCGAAGCGCGTCCTCAAGACCGGCGATAATTTTCTTTCCAGCTTTCGACATTTTTAATCCGGCTTGTAGTGATCGACCAACGCTTCAACCAACGTTCGCGCCGCCGCCCTCTCTGTCGCGCTCAGATCAGACTTCGCGGCTTTCTTAAAAAACGAGATCAGAAAAAGAGGCATCGCCTCGCTGTGAAAATAATAAATGACGCGGCCGCCACCGCGTTTTCCTCTCCCGCTAGCCGCCCAGCGGAGTTTTCGCACGCCGCCGGTATTCTTGATAAGAACGCCCGCTTCGGGATCGGCCGCAAGGAAGTTCTTCAACTGATCCAGCTCTTCTTCGCTCAGTTCGCCGTGCACCTCCCGAATAAACGAGGGCAGTTCCACGATAGAGACGAGTGCAACCATACGGCGCTTCCATCCTTGGCGCGCAGCGCCTCGGCGAGTTCACTATACGTCAATGACATACTAAGTCAATGGCGTACCAGCCGCGCCGCGAAAAACCCGTCCAACCCGCCAATCTCCGGCCAGCGCGCTGGAAGCGTGCGCAAATCACCGTCGCTGGTGATGAATTCATCCGCGCCGGTAATCTCTCCGGCCCTGAGCGGCTCGCGCCGCCAGCCGTGCCGAAGCGCCTCGGCGACTACGCCTTGCCCCTCCTCCGGTTCCAGCGAGCACACCGCATACACAAGCGGCGCGCCCGGCTTCAGCAGCGCAGCCGCCGCCGCAACCAGTTTACTTTGCAGTTCCGCTAGCGAGCGCACGTCCGTTGGTCGCCGTAGCCACGCCACGTCGGGATGGCGCCGTAGCGTGCCCGTGGAGCTGCAGGGTGCGTCGAGCAACACCGCATCGAACGGTTCGGCGCGGAACTCCAGTGCGTCAGAGCAAATGACTTCGGCGCTCAACCTCGTGCGCGCCAGATTTTCTCGCAGCCGCTTTAGCCGCGCCTCCGATTTATCGACCGCCGTCACATGCGCGCCCGATGCCGCGAGCTGGAGCGTCTTGCCGCCCGGCGCGGCGCAGAGATCGAGAACACGTAGTCCGCGCACATCGCCCAACAGCTTCGCGGGTAACGCAGCGGCTGCGTCCTGCACCCACCACGCGCCGTCGTTGAAGCCAGAGAGTGCTTCGATCGCGCCATGTTCGGCTAGTCGCACGCTTCCAGTGGGTGTGAGTACGCCGCCTAGCTTTTCAGCCCAACCTTGCGCATCATCCTTCACGCTGAGATCGAGCGGCGGCTCTTCGGCCAGCGCTTGCGCAATAGCCGGCGCTACGTCGCCATAGGCAGCGCGCCAGCGTGTGTAGAGCCACGCCGGCAAGTCCGCGCCGGGCGGCAGCGTTGCGATGATATCCAAACCTTCGCGCGAGACACGGCGCAACACCGCATTGATCAGCTTGGCGAAGCCACGCGCTTCGCGTACCGAATTGGCGGCCTCGACGGTTTCCCCCACCGCTGCATGCGCCGGCGTGCCGAGCACGAGCAATTGCGTTGCGCCGATATGCAGCAAGGCGCGCGCGTGGCTGGCGGTATCGGGCAGGGGGCGTTCCAGCATGCGCGAGAGCACAGCATTGATGCTGCCAAGCCGGCGTAAGCTGGCGGTCACCAGCGCGCGCGCGAAAGCGCGGTCGCGGCCTTCGAGTTGGCTGAAGCTTTTTGTGCTCTCGAGCGCATCCTCAAGGGGGCGCCCGAGTTCGAGCACCGCGATCAACAAGTCCGCTGCGGCGATGCGGGCGTTCAAGGGGCGTCTGCTGAGGTGAGTTCGATATCCACGCGCGCGCGGTTGAAGCGTGCAAGCCGTATGGTGGCGCCGCCTGCCGAGAGCGGCGTCGATATGCGCAGCACTGGCGCGAAATTTGTATCGGGCATTAACGCGAACACGACGCGACCTTCCGGGATCCGACGCCGTCCCGCGTCGCGCGCCTCATAGCCCGCCACCGCAATATAGGCCATGCGGCATTCGATGGACTCGCCATCATAGCCGCCGCCACGATAGCGCTCGATATCGCCGTCGCTGAGTTCCATCACATAGTGGAAGCGCCCGTCGAAGGTCGGATAAAGCCCGCTGCAGCGCCGTGTTTGGCCGACATCGATCGACATCGCCACCATCGTCGCCAGCGGATCGCGCGAGCGGCGGCGTTGTTCGTCGCTCGCGGGCGGTTCGCCCCAGAGGCGATAGTTCGGCGTGATCTGGGCGCTGACCGCGCCATCGGCGCCGGCGGTCATCGCGATGACGCGGTGCTTGCGGCTGTAGCGGTGATCGAGATCGTAGCGCAGCCAGCGCACCGACCCATTGTGAATGGCGCCGGAGGAGCGTGCGACTAGGTGCGTGCGCTCGAACAAATTGAGCAGCCCGCGCGACTCAAGCGTCGCCGTGATCTCGTAATCGTTCTCATCCACGAGCGCGTCGACGGTTATACCGCCGAGCGGAACAAAGCCGATGCCGACGCCATCATAAGTCAGCGAAAACCGATCCGCCGCCGCGGGCGCGGCGGTGAGGAAGAAAGCACAGAGGAACAGGCCGAGTGCGCGCATGCGCTGTTGAGTTTAGGCCACGCCGGATTCAAGTCCAACGCCAACGCTGCGTCTTGGACCGCCGGCGGTCCAAGATTACGCCCGCAGCAAACCTTGCGCCGCGCGTACCGAGCCGCTGTCGGGAAAGGCGTCGCGTTCCAGCGCCGCGTTGGAGACGCTGAGATGATCGCCCAGAACGCCCTTGAACACGGCGCGCAAATCGGTCGTTGGCCGCAGGTCGCGCCCCTCGTGAAGCGACGCACGCGTCAGCCCCGGCCAATCCGCCAGCACGCGCCCGCCGCGCACCGCGCCGCCGGCGAGAAACGCTGCAGCTCCCGTGCCGTGATCGGTGCCGTTCGCGCCATTGGGCGCAGCGGTGCGGCCAAACTCGGTGGCAATGATGACAACCGTGTTGGCCCAGGCTGGGCCCATCTCGGTTTTGAACGCATCGAGCCCGTCATCGAGCGCGGTCAGCGCGCGCGCCAGCGGGCCTTGTTCAAGCCCTTGGTTCGCGTGCGTATCCCAACCGCCCATGTCGAGCACGGCTGCGATCGGGCCGTTGTCACTCTTCAAAAAGCGCGCAGCGGTTTGCGCGATTGGCGTGATTGCGCGCGGCCGCGCGCGCATGTCGCCGGCGCCCGCGTCCATCGCGATCGCATTGGCGCTTATCGCCGAGTCCAGGGCCTGCGCGAGCGCTGGGTCGCGCGCTTCGTAGAGCGCCATCAGCCTTTCGATCGTGTCGCTTTGCACATCCGGCAATGCGGACGGTGACCATGTCGCCACGGCTGCCGGGCCGCGCAGGATGAGCGGCGCTTGCGCCGAGAGCGCCATGCCCATTTCGGGGCGTGATTGCGGCAGCGCGCCGAGTGCCTTGTTGAGCCAACCTTCGCCCCGCTCGAACGGCGCCGCAGCGCCAGTTTCCAGCACATTCTGCGCATCGAAGTGCGAACGCTCCCGATAAGCCGTCGCGCAGGCATGGATCGGCAACAGCTCGCCCGCGCGATACAGTGCGTGCATCTTCGCCAAGTTCTTATGCAGTCCGAACGTACCGTCGAGCGGCAGCGCAGCGTCCGCGCCGGCGCGCGCGATCGCCAAGCGCCCACGCAAGCTCGCATAGGCGCCATCGCCAATCGGCGGCATAGCGGAGAGCCCGTCCATGCCGCCGCGTAGGATGACGACCAGCAGGCGCTTGTCGGTCGTCTGCGCTTGGCCGAACGCGAACAGCGGGAAGGAGAGGGCGGCGGCGCCGGTTGCGCCGGCGAGGAGATGGCGGCGGTTCAGCATGGCTCTATCTCCGTTGCATTTCAGGCGCGCTGAACAGTAGCGCAAAGCCCTGCACCGGACTTTCAGCGCGGCGGATGGCGGTTTCGGTTTCATCGCTCATCAGCCCGCCCAGACAAGCCCGGCCGACCTGCACCGGATCAACATCGGCGCGCGCGATGCGCTGGGCATAGGCCTGTGCGAACTCGATGCGCTTGAACACGAGATCGGCGGTGAGCCACGCATCCGCCGTATCGGCCCAACCATCTGGCCCCGGCGCTGAGTAGGGGCGTTGACCCATGGCCGCGAGCGCCGCGATGCCGGCGCCAGGCGGCAGATCGCGCACGTTGGCCGCGCGTAACACCGAGATCGCATACTCCTCCGGCCGCTTGAACTTGGCGCGCGGCGTCTCCCAGGCTTCCGGGCTATCGACCAGCGCCTCCATCGTCTCGCGCAAGTCGCCGTCGCTATCGCGAAAGGCGCGCTCCACCCGCGCGACTGCGGCTGGCGGCGGATCGTCGGCGATGTAGTGGCGGCAGAGTTTGGTCGCGATGAAGCGTGCGGTGGAGGCATGGCGGGCCAGATCGCCCAACGCCGCTTCGCCTTGCGCGACGCCCGTTTGCGCATAGGTGCGATTGAGCAGCGTTTTCGGGCCGGGCTCGTGCGCGTCGGCGTCGAACTCGAACAACTGCCCGCCTGTCCGCGTGGCGAGGTTGTCGTTGACCAGATCGCGCAGTCGCGGGCGCTCGTACGTCCAGCCGGTGATGATCGCGGCGAGCGCTTGCACGTCAGCTTGCGTGTAGCCGCCATTGACGCCGAGCGTTTGCAGCTCGAGCACTTCGCGGGCGAGGTTCTCATTGATGCCGCTGGGTCTGCCGCCCCCCGGCAAGCGCCGCCCGCGGTTCGGGTTTTGGCCAACGCGGCTGTTGGGGCCGACCGAAAGCCAGTTGTCGAGATAAACGATCATGCCGGGATGCTTGGTCGACGCCAGCAGCATATCGGCGAAGCGGCCGCCCACGTGCGGGCGGATGGCTTCTTTCTCGAAAGAGGGCGGCAGCGCCACCGCGCCGGGCTTGGCGGCCGAGACGGTGAAATGGTTGGACCAGAAATGCACCAGCCGCTCGTGCACCGGAGTCGGCGAGATCAGCGCCGCTTCCACCCGCGCCGCCACAGCGCGCGTCACGCGAGCCCGGAAGTTCTCGACGAAATCCTCCTCGACCGAGAGCCGTTGCAGCTCTTCCTGGGTGATGCCTTGCCGCTCGGCGCGTTCTTCGATGCGCGCGCCATTGCCGTTATTGAGCCGCCGCCGCACCAGCCAGCGCCCGAACGCCAGCAAATCGTCCTCCGCTGGCGGCAGCGCTGCGATTGGGGCGGGCAGGGTCGCTTGGCGACCGATTTGCCCCTTCACCCAGCCGAGCGGATCGCCAGCAATGACGCGCAGCTCACCCGGGCGCGGGCCAAAGCCAAAACGCTGAGCAGCAAGCGCGGCGAGATCGATGTCAGGCATGGGCGTCGCTCCGATGCCAGTCTAACGCGTCTTCGGAGAAAGTCCGTCGCGCAACGAAAAAGGGACGCCCGGAGGCGCCCCTTTTGCCGTCTCATGGCTGCGAACCTTAGAGCGGCCGAACGTTGATCTCAGCATTGTCGAGCGGCAGCTCGACCAGCATGCCCAGGCGACCGGCGATGACATCGTCAAAGCCAGCCGCGCGCGCTTCGCTGACCTGAATCTGCGCTGACATTTGATTGTCCGCGCCGGTGAGCACCACCAAGCCGGTGTTGGACGCCGCCGCCTGCGCGCCGACTTCCGCCGCCGTGGCGGCGCCGTTGTCGTGCAGACGAGCGAGCGCTTCCGTTTGCGCGCCCTGCAGCACCACATCCGCGTCACGCGCCGCAGCCGCGCCAACCACACGACCGTCGCCGCCGACCACGATCGAACGGCCGCGATAATCGAAGCGATAGCCGACACGGCCGCTAAAGGCGTCTTCCTGCGTCGTGAACGCCGAGACGACCAAGCCGTCAGCTTCGAACACGATCACAGAGCGTCCTGGCTCAGGCGAGGGACCCCACGCTTGTAGGCCGCGGTCCAAGCCGTCGAAGCCGGCTGCTTGGTTGAGGCCATCGACCATGCGTTGCGTGTCGGCCGGGCCGTACACCGCCAGCAACGGACGGTCCGCGCGCGAAGCCGCGCCGAACATTTCGTCGAGATCGGCTGTCTGGGCGAGGCCGGCATTGGTGAGCAGCACGGCGTCGAGGCGGCTCATGGGAATGTTGCGGTCGCTCAGCGCGGCCGCTGCGCCCGAGCCGGCGTCGACAACGAACAAGAGGCCCGCCGCGATCACCGCGAGGCAGGGCTGCGCGCCTTGCGCGCCGCCGCAGACAACCGCGCGCAACGCTGTCGTGTTGAACAGATCTTCGTTCGCCGCAGCGCGCTGGTCTGCATACGCTTCATAAGCGCGCGCAATCGCCTCTTGGCCTTCTGGTGTCTGCGAGCCGAGCGCCCAGCCGCCCCAGAACAGCCCAGACAGCGTCACGAAGACGACTGAGGTTTTTCCGATGGCATTCATATTCCGACCCCGATTCCGAACACGCTCCATGGCGCGTTGACGTAAACCCCGACCTAGCGTCACTAACCCAAACTATGATTCTCGCAAACTCGGTTAAGGATTGGTTTCCACAGGTGCGCGCCGTTGCTCCACCGGTATCGAAAACCGAGCCTGAATCAGAGCTTTGGTTGAAACGCTTGCGCAACAATGATTGCCCAAATGGTTAACGGCGCGCGTCGCGTTTTGGTGTTCGATTCTGGCGTCGGCGGGCTTTCCGTGTTCGACGCAATCGCGTCTTCGGGCCACGCGCTGGAACTCGACTACGCCGCCGACAATGCGTGGCTCCCGTACGGGTTGAAGAGCGACGAGCAATTGCGTGCACGCGTGCCGTCGTTACTCACAAGCCTCGTTGCGCAATGGGCGCCCGACATCGTCGTTGTCGCCTGCAACACCGCCTCCACGATCGCGCTCGAGCGGGTGAGGGCGGCGCTGAGCGTGCCTGTGGTTGGCGTTGTGCCGCCGATCAAGCCAGCAGCGGCGCTGACGCGCACCGGCGTTATTGGTCTCTTGGCGACGCCCGCTACCGTGCGGCGGACCTACACGACTGACCTCATTACCCAGTTCGCCGCGGACAAGCGTGTCGTTCGTTTTGGGTCGGCAGCGCTGGTCCAAGCGGCGGAACATAAGTTGCGCGGCGAGCCCTTCGACCCAGCTGCGATCACAGAAGCCATTGAGGGCCTTTACGGCGCGCCCGGCGGCGCCGAGATTGACGTGGTCGCGCTCGCCTGCACGCATTTTCCGTTGCTGGCGCAGGAGCTTGCCGCCGCTTCGCCGCGCGCCGCCGTGTGGCTCGATAGCGGCGAAGCAATTGCGCGCCGCGTCGCCCATGTTTTGATCGCTGAGGCTGGAACACCGCGTATTCATCGCGCGGCGTTCACGGATGCGACTGCCGCTCAGGATCTGTATCCAGCGTTTCGCGCGCGCGGATTTGAAACATTTCTCTCGATCAACGCCGCGCCGGAGTTTTCCACAACACGCGCGCCTTAGCGATCCGTGTAGTTTCGGAAACGCTTGTCGCCCGAGCGCGCCTGGAGCGTGCGCAACGCATTGCGTGTCTGTGACGCCCGCGTAACGATCCAATGAAAGAAAATGTGAGGGAGGGATCATGGCCGGTGCTTTCGGCGACACGCCGCTCGGTCTGAGTTCCACGATTGTGAACTTGGCGGGCGTACTCACACGCAAGGGCGGCCTCAAAGTCCCGCGCTATCAGCGTCCCTATACCTGGACCGAACGCGAAGTGCGTCAGCTGATCGAAGACTTGCGACGCGCGGCAACACGCGGCGCCACGTTTTATTTCATCGGCCAGATCGTTTTGGTGAAAAATCACGGCAAACTTGAAATCTCCGATGGCCAGCAGCGCCTCGCCACGCTCACCATGATCATGGCTTACACGCGCGATCGCCTCCCAGGGCGCGCCAAGCAATTCCAAAGCTTGATCATGGACGGTGACAATCCGCGCTTACTGTTGCGCGAAGAGGATGCCGGTTTTTACCGCGGCTTCGTGCAAGAGCCTGGCCGCATGCAGGAGATGGCGCACCACGACGAAACGGGCATCGAAAGCAAGGATCTCCTGTGCAACGCCGCGCGAACGATTGCGATCGAACTCGGTGAAATGACCGATCGCGATCTTGACGCCTTCATGTCTTACGTCGCCCGCGCTTGCACGTTGAACGTCGTCGACGCCGACGAGCGCGGCTGTGCGCAAACCGTCTTCAACACCACCAATATGCGCGGCTCGCCGCTCTCTGGCGCCGATCTCCTGAAGAGCGACCTGATCGAAAACTCCAAGCTCACCAACGTGGAGGCCGACGCCGCGGCGCGGAAATGGGAGCAGATCGAGGATATGTTCGCGCGCGAGCATTTCGCGCACTTGCTTTCTCAAATGCCGTTCTTGCTGACCGGCGAGCGCCTCTTGTCGCCGGGTGATTTGGCGGCGTTTCGTGGTGCGGTGGACCGCGCCGGCGGCGTGCGTGTGTTCCTGTTCGATCAACTGCCGCGCTACGCCGAAGCATTGCGCGCGATCTTCGCCGAGGCTGTTGATGTCGGCGCCGCCAGCGCGGACGTCAATCGTCGTGTGCGCATGCTGAAGCAGACCGATCGCTGGGATTGGGCCCCGGCCGCGATCGCTTTTCTTGCCGAGCATTCCGGTGAGCATGAACGCGTCCGCCGCTTCTTCCAGGCGCTCGACCGCTTTGCCTTCGCCTGCGAACTCTCCGTGGTCGACGACCGCTTGCAGGAGGGGCGCTTCTCGCGCGTCGTGAAAAACACCGGGGATGACAAAGCGCTCTACGGGCCGAAGGGCGCACTCGTGCTCACCGAGAGCGAGCAGATGAAATTTATCGATACGCTGAACCGCTCGCGCAAGCGCGACCGGCAACGGCGCTTGTTGCTCATCCGCTTGGAAGCGGCGATGCCGGGCGGCAGCTTGTTGGAGATGACCAGCGACGTCACTGTCGAGCACATCTTGCCGAAGGCGAGCGGCCCTTGGGATGGGCTCTTCCCCGATAGAGCCATGCGGCTCGACGCGGCGAATCTGCTTGGCAATCTGACACTGATCACCAACGCCCAGAACACGGCGTGCGGCAGCAAGTCCTATCACGATAAGCGCAAGATTTTCTTCAACACGCCGAACGCGCAAATCCATGCGCTCACGCGCGACATTGCGAGCATCGAGGATTGGACCATGCGCTCCATCGAAGAGCGGCATGAGCGGCTGGTGCGCATCCTCTGCGAGGATTGGGGGCTGATCCGCGATAGTTCGAGCCAGGCGGCGTGACGAAGGCGGAATTAACTGCCTGCTAACGAATCCCGCGCCATTCCTTAACCCCGCGTTCACGCTTGGGGCAAAGAGGGCGCTTTATGTCGTTGCTGTATGCGGTTGTGTTCGCCAGCCGTTGCCGTTCCAACCACCATCGCATCGCAGTTGATGCGCTGCGCCATCTGCGCGCGCCGGAGGCTGAGCGTTGGCGCGATCTGTTGCTGCACCATCACGTCGAATATCTCGGCGGCGCCAAAGCGCCCGACGAGGTGTTCAAGGATTTCAAGAACCACGTCCTGCACGTGCGCGATAAGGATTGGGGCGGCGCCGTCGAAGCAGCGGAAGAATGGTATCGCCGCACGGTGCGCGCGCTGGCCGATAAGGATTGGAAGCAAGCAGCGTGGTCGGCGGGCGTGCTCTCGCACTATTACGCCGATCCGATCCAGCCATTTCATACCCATCAAACCGAGGAAGAAGGCATCATCCACCGCGCCGTCGAGTGGAGCTTCTCCAAATCGTACAAGACGTTCCAACACATCCTCGAAAACGATCTCGGCGGCTATCCTGATGTGAAAGCCGGGGAGGGGGAGAGGTGGCTCGCTGAAATGGTCAAGGCCGGCGCCAAAGCGTCGAACCCGCACTATGAAACCGTGATCGATCACTACAATTTCTCCGTCGGCGTGAAGAATCCGCCCGCTGGCCTCGATCAAGAGCTGAAGGACACGATCGCCAAACTCGTCGGCCACGCCGTTATCGGCTTTGCGCGCATCTTGGATCGCGCTTTCGAAGAAGCCGCCGTCGCGCCGCCCAGTGTGCCGGCCACGCTGGACGCGGTTTTCCTGACCATGGAAATGCCGATCCAAGCCGTGTTGAAGGCGATCGATGATAACGCGGCGCGCAAAGAGGTGGCGGCGCAGTACGAAGAGTTCCGCCGCACCGGCAAAGTGCGCGGCACCCTTGGCGAAGACGATAAAGTCGTGCGCGCACTCTACGCAGCGGAAGTTTTGAAGACGCCGCTCTCATCGCTCGACGCCAAATGGCCGCGCGAGATCGGCGCCAAAGCCGGCGAGGGCGCGCCATCGCGCGCCACCAGCACAAAAGCTGCCGGCACGCCCAAACCGGCGCCTAAGCCCGCACCAAAACCAGCGCCGAAGCTTGCGCCCAGGCCCGTCATCGCCGCAGCGCCCGAGCCGCCGCCGGTTGCGGAAGAAATCGAGCCGGTCGCGGCCGCCGAGCCGCCGAAGTTTGCGCGGGACGTAAGGGTCCCTCGCGAGTTGCCGGAAGGCGCGCCGCTGGCGAAGAAGGAAAAAGTGCTGCCGAAATTTACGCTAAGCGGCGATGCGCCGGTGGTGCAGGCGCCGTCGATCGGCCCGAAGACAGCCAAGCGGCTCGAAGCCGTCGGCGTGCGCACCGTCGCCGATCTGTTGCAGCTCAACGCCGATCAAGGCGAGGAGCGTATCGATGTGCGCCACATCTCGGCGCAAGTGATCCGCGATTGGCAATCGCAAGCGCTGCTCGCTTGCACCGTGCCCGGCCTTAAATCACGCGAAGCGCAAGCGCTCGTCGCCAGCGGCATCTCCACCGCCGAAGCGCTCGCATCGAAAGATGCGGTGGAGCTCTGCGAAGTCGTGGCGCAATGGGGTTTGTCGGACGAAGGTCAGCGCGCCTGGGGTTCAGCGCCGGCGCCAAGCGTCGACGATGTCGCCACCTGGATCGAACGCGCCAAGCGCGCGACGCAAGCCGGCGCGACGAGCGTGGCAGCTTAGACACCCATCAGCGTCAACACGATCGCGGCGATCAGCACGGGAGCAATGAACGCCGTCAGGCCCGACGCCACGATGCGCGCGGTCTTGATCACGCGATGGCCCTTGATCGGCTTGTCGTCACGCGGCGCCAGGGCGAACCGGCACATGAATGCAAACGCCCCCGCGACCGCGGCAACAGCAGCGCCGGCGACCGCGCCCGCCATCAAAGCCGCAATCGCCGAAGCGAAAGCGATGAGGCCCAGAATGCCATGGCCGGCAGTCATCACGTGCTTCACCAGCCGCTCGGCGCGCCCGGCGTCGAATTGCTTAAACGCGACGGGGGAGAGCACGAACGAGAACAGCATGATCCAGCCGAGCGAGGCGCCGGCGAGAACAATGGCGGTAGCTTGGGAAATGGCTTGCATGGGCAAGCTTTAGCATGAGTCGCCGCGCAGGCTGCCGTACGGACCCGGAACGATCGCCCGCGCCGCAGCATGCCAAAACGGCGGTCTCTGGGTGACGCGCGCCTCCAGGCTTGCTAGCGATGCGGAAGCAAAACAAAGGGCTTCAAACCCATGACCTACGCAGCGATCACAGGCTGGGGCAAATGCATGCCGTCCGCCGTGCTCTCCAACGCCGATCTCTCCACCTTCATCGACACCAACGACGAATGGATCACCAGCCGCACCGGCATGAAGGAGCGGCGCATCAGTCACGTCACGGCGAGTGAGATGGCTGTCGTCGCGGCCAAACGCGCGCTCGCATGCGCTGGGCTTGAAGCGAAGGACGTTGATCTCATCGTTTATGGCAGCTGCTCGAATGACGAGCAGGTGCCGAACTCCGCGTCCGGCGTCCAAGCCGCGCTCGGCGCCAGCAAGGCCGCGTCGATGGACGTCAACACGGCCTGCACGAGCTTTCTCTATTCGCTCTCCACCGCCACCGCGATGATCCGCACCGGCGTGGTGAAGAACGCCATCGTCATCGGCGTTGAGTGGATTTCGCCGTTCATGGATTGGGACAACCGCAACGTCGCGGTGCTGTTCGGTGATGGTTGCGCCGCTGTTGTTGTGCAAGCGACGGAGAAGCAAGAAGGCGTCCTCGGCGAACAGCTTGGCTGCATCGCCGATGCGCGCCAGACGCTGCGCGTGCGTGGCATGGGCACGCTCTACACCAATCGCAACGTCACGTCGGGCGTCACCGAATGGGATTTCGACGGCCAGGAAATCTTCAAGCGCGCCGTGCAAGGCATGGTGCATGCCAGCCAAGCGGTGATGCAGAAATGCGGCGTCACCCCGGACGACATCGACCTCGTCGTGCCCCACCAAGCCAACATGCGCATCATCGACGCCGTCGTCAGCCGTAGCGGCATTCCGATGGAGAAGGTGATGCTGACGGTTGAGCGCTACGGCAATATGAGTGCGGCCACCGTGCCGGTTGCGCTTGCTGAAGCGTTGGAAGAGGGGCGCGTGAAGCCGGGCGCGCTGGTGCTGATGCCAGCCTTCGGCGCCGGTCTCACCGTCTGCGCGCACCTCGTGCGTTGGGGCGATCGCGTAACCCCGCTTGGCGAGAGCGATGCAGCTTTGCCGCCAGTGGCGAAATCCGCGCTGCAAATGGTGCAGGATATTCGCGCGACGAAGACCGCCAGCCGTGAGCAATCGACAAAGGGCCTGCACGAACCCGTGTTCATCGAGCAGCGTTAGTCGCGCAGTTTCGCCATGATCACGCTGTCGCGAATGCCAAGATGTGTCTTCCAATTGCCGCGCAGTAGGCCCTCGCGCTGAAAGCCGACGCGCAGGAAGAGTGAGATTGAGGCGTTGTTGTCGGGGTCGATGTCGGCGCCGATGCGATGTAGGCCGAGCGCGCCGAAGCCATGCTCGATCACGAGATTAAGCGCCTTTGACGCGAGGCCGCGCCCGGTCGCTTCCGGGCGCATGATGATGCCGATTTCGCCCACGCCTTCGCGCTCGATGAAAAGCCCGATGCGCCCAAGCGCTTCGCCGCCGTCTTCGGTGATCGCCCATACGTGGGCGCCGGGCAGACCGAGCGTTGCGCGGATATAGTCTCCCGTTTCCTCAACGCTTTTGTGCGCGGGGCTTGACCAATATTTGTGCGTGTGCGCATCGCCATGCGCGCTGAACAGCGCGTCGGCGTCGGCGACCGTCAGCGGACGCAGCACGATGCCGGCCGTGCTCAGCGTGGGGAGATCGGGCACTACGTTGCCCGCGCTTGGCGGAGATCGGCGGCGTTGTAAATCTGCTCGCGCAGATCGCGCGCGAAAGCGCGATCGCTGGCGCCGCGGCGTTCCGGATAATGCACGACATGGATATGTTCGCGCCCCAGCGCCGCGCGCACGGCCGCCTTCGCCGCATCCGAAAGCGCGGCGCCATCGCGGCAAATAAACACGAGGCCGGACGTCGTGCACGCCTTCGCCGCTTCCGCGATCTCCCAAGCCACGTGCTCGCTCACATTCGTCAGATCGATGATCGCTACATCCACCGCCGCGAGCGACGAGGTCACCGCGTCGCGCCAATGGGCGTCTGAAATGCGCACGATTGAAGCGCCGCGCGGCCCGCGGCCCTTGCCGATTCGCTCCAACAGTCGCGGCAGCCCGCGAAAATCATCGCGGTTTCGGGAAAAGGCTGCGCCGATCGGCCCTGAAATAGCGGCGACCGCCATGATCAACAAAGTCGAGGCCATGAACGCGATCAAGGCCACGACGATGACGAGCAACAAGCCGATGAACGTGGCGAGAACATTTCCGATCGCTTGTCCGATGGCACCGGCGAAGCTGTCGGCGGTGGGGCGGAAGGCTTCGCCGCTCGCCTGGATCTCGTTGAACGAGGTGTAGGCGAAATAGCCCAAAGCGGCGATCGCGGGGATGAAGAACAGCCAAAACAGCGGCGCCAAGCGATTGCGCCGTTGCTCGAATGAGAGCTGCACATCGCGATCCTGCAATGTCAGCGCACTGACACCGTAGCGCGCAAGCTGATCGATCACGCGCGAAGTGCGGAATGTATCGCCGCTCTCCGCCTGGAACCGCCGCAGCCACATCGCCTGCACGCGCTGCGGTGTCAGCGCCGAGCGGACGCCCGAAAAGGTCCAGCGTGCGATGATCGAGACGAAGAACGCAAACACAAGCGCGATGCCGGCAATGATCAACGCGCTTGCTTGATCCTCGTCGCCACGCGACTCGATGACCGAATATCCCGCCGCCGCGATCACCGCGATCATGAACAGCCAAACGGGCAGGGAGGCCAGAAACGCCCAGAATTGTGCGTTGGTCCGATCCCCGGCGATGCGTCGGCTGATGCTCTGCTGTTTGGCCATGGGCGTCCCCTCCCAAGCCGCGAGCTTAGCCCTTTGCCCGCTCGCTTGCACGCACCTTCACGCTCTCACTGCGCAACTGTCCACACGCGGCGAGAATATCGCGCCCGCGCGGCGTGCGGATGGGCGAGGAATAGTCGGCGCGATTCAGCACCTCGGCGAAAGTCTCGATCGTCTCCCAGTCCGAGCATTCATAGGGGCTGCCCGGCCACGGATTGAACGGGATCAGATTGATCTTGGCCGGCACCCCCGCGAGCAGCTTGACCAGTGCTTTGGCTTCAGGGATCGAGTCGTTGACGCCCTTCAGCATCACGTACTCGAACGTCACGCGCTTGGCGTTGCCGAGCGACGGATAGGTGCGGATCGCCGCGAAGAGCTCTTCGAGATTGTATTTCTTGTTCAGCGGCACGAGTTGGTTGCGCAACTCATCGTTGGTTGCGTGCAGCGAGATCGCCAGCATCGCGCCGGTGCGCTCGCCCAGTTCCTTGATCTTGGGCGCGACACCTGCGGTCGATACCGTCATGCGCCGCCGTCCAATCGAAATGCCGTCGCCATCGGCGATGATGCCGATGGCGGTGTCGACATTTTCGAGATTGTAGAGCGGCTCGCCCATGCCCATGAACACGATGTTGGTGAGCTGGCGGTCGCCGTCATTGAGCGGGCGTTCGGCGGTCGGCCATTCGCCGAGCGCGTCGCGCGCGATCATCACTTGCGCCACGATCTCGGCGGCGGAGAGATTGCGCACCAGTTTCTGCGTGCCGGTGTGGCAGAAGGTGCAGTTCAGCGTGCAGCCGACTTGCGAACTCACGCACAGCGCGCCCGCCTTGCCGACATCGGGGATAAACACGGCTTCTGCTTCCGTGCCGGGCCCCAGGCGAATGAGCCACTTGCGCGTGCCGTCTGTCGAAATTTGCTGCGTGACGATCTCGGGCCGCGCCAGCGTGTAGTGCTCGGCCAGTGTCGCACGCAATTCCTTGGCGACGTTGGTCATCGCCGTGAAATCGGTCACGCCGTAATGATAGATCCAGCGCCACAATTGCTCGGCGCGCATGCGCGCTTTTTTCGGCTCGACGCCAACCGCGACAAGCTTCTCGGCCAGCTCAGCCTTGGAAAGGCCGGCTAGCGAGGGTTTCGCGGGAATATGGGCGGCAGGAATGCTCACGAGCCGGGTTATGGGGATGCTTCGCGAGCGCCGCAATCCCCAACGCCGTGGACGTGCATTGCGGCGGCGCTTGCAGGCGGGGCGTTTGCGGTTACGGTTCGGCGATCGAAGCAGGGGAGGCGGCCATGAAACCGGAGACAGGCGGCGGCGATGTGATGATGCCGCCCATGGGAAGCGAAGACCCGACCGTGATGATGGAACAGTTCGGCGCGATGTTCGGGCCGTTCTTTGCCGTGATGATGTTGGTCGGCTTGGCGATCGCGGTGTTTTCGATTTTTTGTTGGTGGAAGATATTCTCGAAGGCGGGCTTCAACGGCGCGCTCTCCCTCGTCTTCATCGCGGGCATCATTCCGTTTATTGGCCCGATCATCTGCCTGGTCTTGTTCATCTGGTTCGCGTTCGCGGACTGGCCTGTCGCCAAGCGCGCGGCGCCGCAGCCTTAGGGCTTGCGTCGAGGCGCCTCGGTCATCTCCAGCTTCGGCCCGCCGGGCATGATCGGCCGCGCCGGGTAGCCGCCGTGCGCGAGCAAGCGGTCATACATGACAAGCGCGCCAGCCAGACCGACATTGATGCAGAACTTGGTCGGGATTTTCACCACGTGCTTGCAGCGCGCCAAAATCTCCGGCGACAGCGAGCCGCGCTCACGCCCTAGCACATAAGCCGCCGCCTGCGGATGTTGAAAGCGCGGCAGCTCCACCGCTTCGTCGGTCAGCTCGATGCCGACCAAAGCGCAGCCGCGCGGCAGCCGCAAATCGTCTAGCGTGTCCCAGGCATAGTAGGGCATGTGATCGAAGCTGCGCGAGGTATCGCTATTGTAGGCCTCGCGCACTTTCGGGTGTGCGTTGATGGTGAAGAAGAAGCTCGCCCCGAACGCGTGCGACGTTCGCATCAGCGCACCGAGATTCATCGGCTTCGACATCTCTTCCGCGCCAATGCCGAAAAACCCGCGCATTACCAGAAGCGCAAACCGCCTCGCTGGCGGCAATTCTCGAACGGGCCGTTGTGCGCGCCGGTTAGCGTGGCGCGGCCGCCGTCACGGGCGAGCGTTACTGTGCCGTTCGAGTATGCGCCGTCGCCGCTCGACGCGAGTCGATGCGTTTCGCCGGAGGCGTAAACTTCAACCGCGCCGGCGACGTGGCGGAGGCTGAATTCTTTGTCGCCCGCGCAGCTCCAGTTCTCGCGCCGGCCTTCGGCGAAATTGTGCGAGACGCAACCGGCCAGCGCAAAAAGCGCGGCCGAGAGCAGGATTGATTTCTTCATGCCACCCTCGTGTTGGCGCTTAGCCGCGCCGGCAATTCGTGTACGGCCCGCCTCGTGCGCCGCCAAGGGCGCCGTCGTCGGAATAGCTCACCGCGCCGTTGCTATAGCGCCCGGCGCTGGTGGCGGGCAGCGTATACACCTGACCGCCCGCGAACACTTCGGCCGCGCCGTTCGAATTGATGCGCGCGCTATAGGCCGCGCCGCCATCGCAGCTCCAATCGGTGCGTGGCCCGCCCGGCGTCGCGGTCGCGCACGCGGCGAGAGAAACAAGAGCGGCGGCAAGCAGAAGCTTCTTCATCGGTTCACCTGAAGGTTTTGACATCGCGGAGGCCGGAGGATGAAGCGATTCCCCGCTTCATGCCCTGTGAGTTGAACGGTGTGGCGATATTGCCGGCCGCGTCAACGGCGATGAGCCCGCCTTGGCCGCCAAGGTTCCTCACATCGTCGATCACCGCTTGCGCTGCGTCAGCCAAGCTCGCACCCGCATAAGCAATCCGCGCCGAAACATCCGCCGCCGCGTTCACACGCATGAAGTATTCGCCAAGCCCCGTGCACGACACCGCCGCGCGTCCATCGGCCCAGCAGCCAGCGCCGATAATCGGCGTATCGCCAACGCGCCCCGGCATTTTGCCCTGAATGCCGCCGGTGGAGGTTGCAGCGGCGAGGCGTCCGTTCGCATCACGCGCCACCGCGCCGATCGTGCCGGCGCCTGCGAGCCCGCTGGCGGCTGTGCGGTAATAGCTTTTCGGATCTTCGACGCGTGCAAAGCCGTTGGCCGCCGCGAACGCATCGGCGCCTTCGCCGGTAAGCAGAACGTGCTTGGTCCTCTCCATCACCCCGCGCGCAACGCGGATAGGGGAGAGAAACCCACGCAGCGCCGCTACGGCCCCCGCCGCACGCGTCGCGCCATCCATCAATGATGCATCGAGTTCGACGTCGCCATCGCTGTTCGGCGCCGAGCCTTTGCCGGCTTGGTGCAGGCCGCTTGCTTCCAGCGCCTCCGCCATCGTCGTCACGACATCGAGCGCGCTTTCGCCGCGCGCCAGCATTGCCGCGCCCTCTTCGAGCAGGCCCGCCATATGCTCTTCTTCTTGGCGATAGACGCGCTCGGCAATCGCGCCAGCGCCGCCATGGAGGGCGAGTGCCCAAATCGTGCTCATGGGGGCGGCTTATAGCGGCTTCGTGCGACGGGGACACGTTCAAAGCTCTGTCATTCATCGTCATCCTGGGGCTTCGCGGCACGCGAAGAGCCCAGGGTCTAGGGGATCGTAGAGCTGAGCGTTTGCCCCTGGGTCCTGGGCTCGCGCTACGCGCGCCCCAGGATGACGGAACTAAGTTTGCTGCGTTGGCGGGAGGCTTGGCGCATCGCCGCTGCGTCGCCCAAACATCCCCTGCCGCCAGCCGACATAAAGCGCGATGAACGTCGCCGTCGGGATAAAACCGTCCGCCTGATCGGTCACGTCGATCAGCTCCCACGCATTCACCAGCCCCGCCGGTCCCCAGAGGGCAAACAGCACGATGGTGCCCACGCCATCGGTCACCGTGCCGAACACCGGAATGCGTCCGAGCGTGAAATCGGCAATGTCGATCACGATCGAGAGCGCTAAGCGCCAGAAATAGCCGGAGCGGGTCATGGGCATTCCATCGCGGCACGTTGCCGTCGCGGGTAGAATGCCCGAAAGAAGACGCTAAAGCCAAGCCGAGGACACTCATGAAAGCGCTGCTCTCAACCAAGATCGGACCGCCGGAAGCTCTCGAATATGCGGACGCGCCCGACCCGGTCGCCGGGGAGGGCGAGGTCATCATCGCCGTCAAAGCCGCTGGCGTGAATTTCCCAGACGCGCTCATCATTGAAGACAAATACCAGTTCAAACCCGAGCGCCCGTTCTCGCCGGGCGGCGAAGTGGCGGGCGTGGTCGAAAGCATCGGGCCCGGCGTCTCTGGCGTGAAAGTCGGCCAGCGCGTTATCGGCTCGTCGGGCTGGGGCGGCTACGCGGAGAAAATCAAACTCCCGGCCCAACGCATCATGCCGATCCCGGACGCCATGCCGTTCGACGAGGCTAGCGCCTTCATCCTCACTTACGGCACCTCTTACTACGCGCTGAAAGATCGCGGCCTGCTGAAGGAAGGCGAGACCGTTCTGATCCTCGGCGCGGCGGGCGGCGTTGGCGTCGCGGCGATTGAGCTTGCGAAAGCCATGGGCGCGCGCGTCATTGGCGCGGTGTCAAGCGAAGAGAAAGCCGCTTTCGCCAAAGAAGCCGGCGCTGACGGCACGGTGATTTATCCGCCCGGCGCGTTCGCCAAGGAGCAAAGCAAGGCTGTCGCTGAATCGTTCAAGACCGCGACCGGTGGCGGCGCCGACGTGATCTACGACGCCGTCGGCGGCGATTATTGCGAGCCGGCTCTGCGCACCATGAACTGGAATGGCCGCTATCTCGTGGTTGGCTTTCCCGCCGGCATCCCAACGCCGCCGCTCAATCTGACGCTGCTGAAAAGCTCGTCCATCGTCGGCGTGTTCTGGGGCGCGAGCGTTGCGCGGGAGCCGAAGCTGCATGAAGGGAACGTCCGTGATCTGTTCAAGCTTTACGGCGAGGGCAAGATCAAGCCGCGCATCTCGGCGCATTATCCTCTCGCCGAAGGCGGCAAAGCCATCCGCGCGCTGATGGACCGCAAGGCCACCGGCAAGCTCGTCGTCACGATGGACTGAGCCGAACCGAATTCAAAAAATGAACTTCGCCCGCATCCGCTGAGCGGCGCGGCGGCGATTGAGTATCGAACAGGAGCGGCATCCGCCGCCAGCAGAGGGATAGTCATGCAAAGACGAGGCTTCATCGCGCTCATCGCCGCCGCCGCCATAGCCGCGTGCGCCAGCACAGGCGGAGCGCAACCAGGCTTCAGCTCCGATCGCATCAGCGTCGTCACGCGCGGCGCCGGCCCGGACGTGATCCTGATTCCCGGCCTCAGTTCTTCCCGCGACGTCTGGAACACGACGGCCGACGCGCTTGATGACAACTACCGCGTCCACCTCGTGCAGCTGAACGGCTTTGCCGGCGCGCCGGTCGGCGGTGCAGGCGAGGGGCCGGTCTCCGCTCCCGCAGCCGAAGAGATCGCGCGCTATATCCGCGAAACTGGCCTCGAACGCCCGGCAATCATCGGCCATTCCATGGGCGGCTCGATCGGCATGATGCTGGCGGCGCGCCATCCTGACGCCGTTGGCAAGCTCATGGTCGTCGACATGTTTCCGTTCATGGGCGCGATGTTTGGCGGCCCCAACGCCACGCGCGAAACGCTAACGCCCGTCGCCGATCAAACCCGCGAAGCCATGCGCGCTGCGCCACAAGGCGTGGTCTCGCCGCAAACCGAAGCAACGATCAATTCCATGGTCCGCACGGAAAGCGCCCGCGCCGCGATCATCGAGCATTCACGCTTGAGCGATAACGGCGTAAGCGCCAACGCATTCCACGAACTGATCGTCACCGATCTGCGCCCGGAACTCGCCAACATCAGCGTCCCGTTCACGACGCTCTACGTCATCCCGCCGCAAGCGCCGATCACGCCCGAGCAATATGACATGTTCATGCGCGCCAGCTACGCTAACATTCCGCAAGCGCGCATCGTCAAGATCGAGGACAGCTACCACTTCATCATGATCGACCAGTTCGATCGCTTCATGCAGGAAGTGCGGACGTTCTTGGCGGACTAACGCTTCTGAAACCCGGCCAACACCTCGCATACCCAACGCGCCGCCGTCAGAGCACTGATGGCGGCGACGTCGAGTGACGGATCAAACTCCGTCAAATCCACGCTCCGCACCTTCGGGTGCGCACAAATCACCCGCGTTGCGTCGAAGAAATCCTGAACACTAACGCCGCCGAGCCGCGCGCCTGGCGCGCCTGGCATGGCGCCGCGCTCGACAACATCGATGTCGAAATCCACATGGATCACGTCACACCGCGCCGCCAATCGCTCCAGCGCGTTTGCTGCGATCGCGGCCAGGCCTTGCGCTTTGCACGCCGCCGCTGTCGCCACGTAGATACCGGCATCCTTGGCCTTCTGGTGCGCCTTCTTGGTGTTTGCGAAGGGGAGGAGCCCGATCTGGGCGATATGCGCGCCAGGGAGACCATCATCCAGCAGCGCTTGGATCGGATTGCCGTTGGTTAGTCCGCAGTCAGTATCGCGGAGGTCGAAATGTGCATCGAGCGTCAACACGCCCACACGCATAAGCGTGCCATCCAGCGCATGCACGCATGGCCGCGTGATCGCATTGTTGCCGCCCAGCACGATCGTGAGGTCGTGCTCGCGCATCAAAGGCGCGAGCCGCTCCTGCATCGGCGCCAGCGCTTCCGACGGCTGCATGCCTTCCAGGCCGATGTCGCCATCATCGAACACGCGCAGCGAGGAGAGATCAGTCTCCGTCTCCAGATCATAGACGCTCATGCGCTTGCATGCCGCGCGCACAATCTCCGGCGCCAGATCGCAGCGCCCCGGCGTGATCGAGCCCAAGACCAACGGCGCGCCGATCAGCGCGACGGGCGCGGACGCATCCTGCGTGAGCAGATCAGCGGCGGAGAACCAGGAGCGGCAATCTGAGTCGGTCATGCGCCGTTTATATGGACCGCCGGCGTCTCGCCGGCCAGCGCCAGCGTTTGCCGGCGAGGCGCCGGCGGTCCATAATAAGAGCTATGTGGGACACGCTTTGGGTTGACGCGAACCTCGCCACCATGCGCGAACGGGCAGCGCCGTATGGCGAGATCAAGCGCGGAGCGGTCGCGGCCAAGGACGGCAGAATCGCCTGGGTCGGCTATGCCGCCGATCTGCCCGGCCACGCCGTCGATCTCGCCCGCGAGGTGCGCCGTTGCGAAAACGCCTGGATCACACCGGGCTTGGTCGATTGCCACACTCATCTCGTCTTCGGCGGCAACCGCGCGCGCGAGTTTGAACTGCGCTTGCAGGGCGCCAGCTACGAAGAGATCGCCCGCGCTGGCGGTGGCATCGTCTCCACCGTCGCCGGCACGCGCGCCGCGTCGAAAGAGGAACTGATCGAAAGCGCAGCCAAGCGCTTGGCGGGACTCACGCGCGAAGGCGTCACCACGGTCGAGATCAAATCCGGCTACGGTCTCGATCTCGAGACCGAGATCAAAATGCTGGAAACCGCCGGTGATCTGGCGGCGCTTGGCCAAGTGCGCGTCAAACGCACCTTCCTCGGCCTCCATGCGCTGCCGCCAGAGTTCAAGGACGATCGCGCCGCCTATGTGCAACTGGTCGCCGACGTCATGATCCCAGCCATCGCTTCCGAAGGCCTGGCCGATGCGGTGGATGCGTTCTGCGAGAATATCGGCTTCACCGCGGAGGAGGTGGACTACGTCTTCTCCGCCGCCCGCGACAATGGCCTCGCGATCAAACTGCACGCCGAACAGCTCAGCAACCAGCACGGCGCCGAACTCGCCGCGCGCTACGGGGCCTTGAGCGCCGACCATCTCGAACATCTCGACGACTCCGGCATCGCCGCAATGGCCGCGAACAACACTGTCGCGGTGCTGTTGCCAGGCGCGTTCTACTTTCTGCGCGAAACTAAACTCCCGCCCATCGAGGCGATGCGCGCCGCTGGCGTGCGCATGGCCGTCGCCAGCGATTGCAATCCCGGCACCTCGCCGATGACCAGCCCGCTCGCCGCGCTCAACATGGCCTGCACGCTCTTTCGTCTCACGCCGGAAGAGGCGCTCGCCGGCATCACCCGCGAAGGCGCCCGCGCGCTTGGCATACTCGATGACGTCGGCACGCTTGAAGCCGGCAAAGCCTGCGATCTCGCGGTTTGGGATATTGGTTCACCAGCCGAGCTAAGCTACTGGCTCGGTGCGCCGTTGCTGAAAGAACGCGTGTTTGCAGGCCGCGTCGTCTAACTCACACAAGACAGCAAGAATGTCGGGTCGAGAACCGGAAGCAAAGCGCCGCGCGCAAAAAGTATCGCCGCTGCGAGTTGAAGCAGAAACCCAAGAGCCACAACAGCGAGCAGTGGCTGCATTCGCCTCTGCAGCTCTGGAAGTTTTCCAAGGTGCTCTTGGATCGATTTGTTGAGAATGCTGTCTTCTGGCTGTGGCCCGAATTGAGCTTCGATTCGGTCGAGGTTGATTTCGTCCATCTCTGCTCGGCCGAGGAGGTTGGTGATGGTGCTCAGGAGCTGCGTTGTCAGCATTCCGGCAATCATCGAAGCGATTACTCCTGCAAAGGCGCAGCCCAACCCCAACGCGAAAGTCCAAAGTACGACGGCCAGACGTGCAGGGTCACACGATGTGCCGCCTACTGCGGCATTGAAGCCGAAGACGAGCGCGGCCGCGTTCCCACCGACGAGCCAAGAAGATATGCGGACTCCGAGTTCTTGCAGGTTGCCAACTGCAAGTTTGTGCAAGTCTCTGGTATGCGAGATAAGGCCGGCCGCTGCTGATGTGGTCATGGCACTATACTGCATCGAGTCGGCCTCGCGTTCGACGGCTGGTAGATCCCGGGTTTTGGAGCTAGAACGCGCCGAAATTCCGGAGCTGCCCATGAATCCCCGCCACGATGCGTCGCGCGTGATCCGCGCGCCGCGTGGAAGCGAGATCAGCTGCAAGTCGTGGCTCACGGAAGCCGCGTTGCGCATGCTGATGAACAATCTTGATCCCGATGTCGCTGAGCATCCGGAAGAGCTAGTCGTGTACGGCGGCATCGGCCGCGCCGCGCGTGATTGGAAGAGCTACGACAAGATCGTCGAAACGCTGCGCCGCCTTGAGGACGACGAAACGCTGCTCATTCAAAGCGGCAAACCTGTTGGCGTGTTCAAAACGCACGCCGACGCACCGCGCGTTCTCCTTGCCAATTCCAACCTCGTTCCGAAATGGGCGACGTGGGAGCATTTTGACGAACTCGATCGCAAAGGCCTCATGATGTACGGCCAGATGACTGCCGGCTCGTGGATCTATATCGGCACGCAAGGCATCGTGCAGGGCACGTACGAAACCTTCGCCGAAATGGGCCGCCGTCATTTTGGCGGCGAATGGAAGGGAAAATGGATTCTCACCGCCGGCCTTGGCGGCATGGGCGGCGCGCAACCGCTCGCGGCGGTGATGGCCGGCGCGTGCTGCCTCGCGATCGAGTGCCAAAGCGATCGCATCGATAAGCGTCTGCAGACGCGCTATCTCGATAAGCGCGCGGAAACTTTGGATCAGGCGCTTGCCATGATCAACGAAGCCTGCGCGAAAGGGGAGGCGATCTCGGTCGGCTTGCTCGGCAACGCTGCTGAGATTTTGCCGGAGATGGTCAAGCGCGGCATCCGCCCCGACGCGGTGACGGATCAGACCTCAGCCCACGACACCGTGAACGGCTATCTCCCCGCCGGCTGGAGCGTCGAACGCTGGGTGCAAACACGCGCGCAGAACCCTGACGCCGTGCGCGAAGCGGCGTGCGCGTCGATCGCTGTGCATGTGCGAGCGATGCTCGACTTCCACAACATGGGCATTCCCACCGTCGACTACGGCAACAACATCCGCCAAGTGGCGAAGGATAACGGCGTCGAAGACGCGTTCGCCTATCCCGGCTTCGTGCCCGCGTACGTACGTCCGCTCTTCTGCCGCGGCATCGGCCCGTTCCGCTGGGCGTCGTTGCGCGGCGATCCGGAAGATATCGCCAAGACCGACGCCAAGGTCAAAGAACTGATCCCAAACGACGCGCACCTGTATCGCTGGCTCGACATGGCGAAAGAGCGCATCGCGTTCCAAGGCTTGCCGGCGCGTATCTGCTGGGTGGGCTTAGGCCAACGCCATCGCCTAGGCTTAGCGTTCAACGAAATGGTTGCGCGCGGTAAAATCGGTCCGCTGGTGATCGGCCGCGATCATCTGGATTCTGGTTCAGTCGCTTCGCCCAACCGAGAAACCGAGCGCATGAAAGATGGCAGCGATGCCGTCAGCGACTGGCCGTTGCTCAACGCTTTGCTCAACACTGCAGGCGGCGCGACTTGGGTGTCGCTGCATCATGGCGGCGGCGTCGGCATGGGCTACTCGCAGCACTCTGGCGTCGTCATCGTGTGCGACGGCACGGAAGCAGCCTCAAAGCGCATCGCCCGCGTACTCTGGAACGATCCCGCCACCGGCGTCATGCGCCACGCCGACGCTGGCTACGAAGACGCGATCGCGTGCGCGAAAGAGCAGGGCCTGGATTTGCCGTCGATCGATTAGCAACCCATCGGGTCCATCATCCAGCCGAGCAGCGCGCCATCGGCGCCGCGCACTTCCGGCGCGTCGTAACATTCGCCGCCCGGATTGTCGCCGGGCCCGCGTGCGAAGATCGCGGCGTGCTCCGTCGCGACCTCCAACGTTTCATCTCGTGGTACGAAGCGCGCCACTTGCGGGTCGGCGCCGAGCGATACAGTGCAGTCAAATCCTGCGCCATCAGCGGCGAAGCGCACAAGGACGGCGCCGTCGTCTTGCTCGCCAGCGTACGTCACCCAACGCGTTTCCGGCGCGCGCGCTATGCATGCATCGATCTGGGGCATTAGCGCGATTAGTTGATAGTCCCAGCGCATCGCGGCGCATCCGCCGAACACGCGACCGTCGACCTCGAGGGTCGCGCTCATCGGGAAGGGCGCGGCGAAAACGCGCATGCACCTTCGCGAAGCTCAAGGGTCATGTCCCCCGACGAGAGGCGATATCCGCCGTCGACTGCCACAGGGGGCGTCCACGCGCTGGTGCTTTCTGTTCCGTCGTCGGCAGAAAAGGAGACCGCGTTGTCCGCAGGGCTGGCGGTGAGCGTCCACGTCTCGCCGTACGCGACCAATGGGCCAAGCGGCAAAGCGCGCTCCGCGGGATCCGGCACATCGTCCGAGCTCTCCGTGCTCGCCCCGCAGGCGGCCAGCAGGCACGCCGCCGCCATGATCATCGCCCGCATCGCGCTCTCCTCAGCTCGCAAACACCACCAGCACAACGCCCCACACGATCAGCACTTGCGCGGCAGCGTAGGTCCACCACACCACCGGCGCCGTGATCCTTCGCGCGGGCGCGTCCGCCGGCAGACGAAACAGCTCCGCCGCCAGCACAAAATCGCTCACCAGAAAACTGACCGCCCCAAGCATCGCCGGCCAGCCAACCCAAGGCAGCCACATCGCTGCTGACGCCATGCCCGCAATAGCGATCGCATAGGGCACGACGCCGAACGCCATCATGCCGAGCTTTGGGCCCATCCAGATGAGAAACCCAAGCGCCGTCGCCACGATCAACGCCATCGCCGCGTAGCGCGGCCACAGGGGCGAGTTGTCGCCGGAGAAAAACCAGAGCGCGAAGAAGATCAGCAGATAGAGCAGCTGCGCGATCAGGAACGAGAGAATGCCAAATGGCAGCAGCCACTTCTTGTCGAACGCCAGAAAGAAATCCCCAAACGCCGACGCGGCCAAAGCCAGCACCAGCGGGAAGGGCGCCCCTGCGACAACGAACGCCGCCGTCAGCGCGCCCATGAATGACGTCTTCACCGCCGCGCGCACGAGCGTCATTGGCCGGCCTAGAAAGTACGTCCCGTAAGCAATCGCGCCCGCGAGCCCGAGAGCCGCCAGCGCCCAAAACACCGGTCCGAACGTCATGCCCATTTTTGGTCTTTCGATTCTGCCGCCGTTCAGGTCAGAATGTTACAGCAGAGCAAGGGTCTAAGGGGAAGTAGGATGGCGGGCAGATTCTGGCGTTTGAGAATGCTGACAGCGGCGTCGATCGCCGCATTGTTGGCCGCGTGCGCAACGCCGCCGCCGCTCACGCCCGAAGAATTGGAGATGCGCGCCTGGGCCTCGGCCCAGCAACAGGACAACCCACTCGCGTACGAAGCGTATCTGCGCTCGTACGGCGATTGGCCCAACGCCGATGGCGCGCGGCTGCGCATCGAGAGCTTGATGCGCGAGGAGCGCTCGGCTTGGTCGCGTGCGCGTCAGCTGGATACCGAGGAAGGCTATGTCCACTATCTCTCGCTCTATCCGTGGGGCGCTGAGGCGCAGCGCGCCGACGAGCGCCGCGCGCAACTTGCCGCGCCGCGTCTCGCCGCCGAGGAGCGCGATGCCTGGCGCGAAGCTTCGCGCATCGATCGCATCGAAGCCTACGAATCTTTCCTGGCTTCGTGGCCCGGCGGCGCAAATTCCGAAGAAGCGCGCGCGCGGCTCGATTATCTTTGGAACACCGACGAAGGCGCCTGGATTCGCGCGCAACGTTTGAATTCGCCTGGCGGCTATTCGGACTTCCTGCGCGCTTATCCGCGTTCGCCGTTCTCGATCGAAGCGCGCGCAGCGCTCGATGATTTCCAGCGTCAGGATGATTACGCCTGGGATCGCGCTCGCCGCCGCGACACTATTCGCGACTTCGAAGATTATCTGCGCCAGTACCCAGATGGCTATCACCGCCGCGACGCTGAGCGCCGGATCAATCAGTTGCGCGGCGAAGATCGCAGCGCCTGGGATCGAGCGGTCCGTAGCGATTCCATTCTGGCTTACGAAGATTATCGTCGCACTTGGCCGAATGGCGCCTATCACGGCGATGCATCGCGCCGCATCCAGCAATTGCGCGATGTTCAAACAACGCCCC
>Ga0163152_10000712_pt1 | contig 55555 bp, 53 predicted proteins | sample OliLakLV19MP8IB2_FD_148635 | JGI IMG/M metagenome (GOLD analysis project Ga0163152, IMG submission 148635) | Freshwater microbial mat bacterial communities from Lake Vanda, McMurdo Dry Valleys, Antarctica - Oligotrophic Lake LV.19.MP8.IB-2 | ecosystem: Environmental > Aquatic > Freshwater >... | reverse complement strand
CCCTCCATGCCCTCCCCCATCGACCCCCGCATCTTCCGCGCTTACGACATCCGCGGCAAAGCCGATTCTCAACTTACCTTGGAAGCCTGCCATGCTATTGGAAAAATGTTTGGGACGATTTTGCGCGAGAAGTATAAAAAAGAGCATCCAACCGTCATCGCGGGCCGTGATGCGCGTACGCATAGTCCGAAATTTGTTGATGCCGCAGTCGCTGGTTTGATCGAAGCGGGATGCGATGTGCTCTTGATGGGCGAGACGCCCAGTCCGCTCAATTATTTTACGATCTGCTCACAAAATTTGGATGGAGGACTGCAGATCACGGCGAGCCATAATCCCAAAGAAGACAATGGCATCAAATTGCAAACTCGCGATGCGGAAGCCTTCAGTGGCGATGATCTGCAGATTCTTCGCCAGCGCATTGATACGGGTGATTATTTGTCGGGCGAAGGATCTTCAAAAAAATTCGATGCCATCACACCGTATTTGAAAGTAATCGCGGAAAAATTTGGCGGAATTGGTTTCGGAAAGAAAGTTGTTGTCGACGGCGGGAACGGCGTGACGGGTCCGGTCTACTGCGCTGCTCTGAAAGAAGTCGGCTGTGAACTGATCGAGCTCTACACCGAACCGGACGGCGAATTTCCCAATCATCCGGCCGATCCGAGTCAGTACGACACCTTGCAAGAATTGCAGGCGCGCGTTCTTGAAGAGAAGGCCGGCATCGGCTTTGCCTTTGATGGCGATGGCGACAGAGTCGGCGTGGTGGATGAGAACGGAAAGATCCGGACGAGCGATGAAGTGTTGTTACTTTTAGCCGAAGATCACCTTATTAGACATCCGGGAGCACCTGTTGTTTTTACCGTCAGTAACTCAGAAAGTCTGAACACAGAAATTGTACGGCTCGGTGGCAAACCACACATGACCAAGGTCGGCCATTCCTTTGTAGAACACGCGATGCGCGAGCAGAATGCGCTGCTCGGAGGCGAGCAGTCCGGTCATTTTTTCTGCGGCGAAGACTATTACAGTTATGATGATGCGCTCGTGGCCACCATGAGAATTCTGAAAAGTCTGGGCGCAAAAAGCGTCTCGGAATCGATGGCGCATTTTCCTGTGGTGTATCAATCCCCGGAACGCCGTCCGCATTGTCCCGATGACGCGAAGGGGCGAATCATTGAGGCGATCACCACGCATTTTTCCAAAACGCATCCGGTCAACACACTCGATGGCGCTCGCATCGATTTTGGTGACGGCGCGTGGGCCGGCATCCGTCAGAGCAATACGTCCCCGAAAATCTCGATCTGCATTGAGGCACGCAGTCCAGAAAAATTAGCCGCTGTCGAAGCTGAGGTGATGGGACATCTGAAAAGCTATCCTGAGATCGATTTGGATTGAACCGGTACGTTTCTTTTCAAAGAACTGATCGTAAAATCATCATCTCTCCTCTTCTATTGCAGGAGAGCAAATCTACGAGCACATTTTTTAGACAACGAGGGGTTCCGTGCTAGACTCGTCGCCGATGTGGCCGTTTCGCCGCCGCCGGGAGAAAAGGAAGCGCACTTTAGAAAAAGTGATCGCCGGTGTCATCATCGGCGGTGCGATTGCGTCTATTGTCGGAAAAAAGATGATTGAGAGGCATGAGGAGAAGGATGAAGACAAATAAATACCATTTTTCCGCTGCCAGTAAACAAAAACATGGATTTCAAAAAGAAAGCATTGTGCACAAGGACAATATTCCCACAATAGGCACACTTTTTTACATTCTCTTCTAATTCTATGGAGAAACATCCTCTGGACGAAAGGGCGCTCGCTGAAGAGACTGTGGAGCAAACGCAATCGGAACTCCGCAAGGAGTTGGGTTACGACACAGAAGGAATAGAAGCAAATGATCGATTTCATCACAATTTTCTGCGCCGGCAAAAGCTTATCAATCTCCTTGGCAAAGAATCACTGCCAGCCGCGTATCTAAACTGATCAATCGTCCAACTCCCCTACTAAACTCTTCTCCATCAGTTCGTGTAGACGCAGCGCCGATTTGGATTGTGTCAGCGCCCACATGAGTTTCACGAACGCACATTCGAAACTCATATTTTTCCCGGAGATGATGCCCATTTCTTCCAGAGTCAATTGTTTGCGGAAACGATGCAGATCAATGGCTCCGCGCAAGGACTGAGAAGTGATGACCACCGGGATCCCAAGTTTTTTTACCTGTCGCAGCCAAGGGAAAATGCTCTCTGCAAGCATGCCGGGGCCGTAGGCTCGCATGACAATCCCGTGGGGCTGCGTCGCAAGAATGGCATCAAGATACGCCTGCGGTATGTTGGGCGTGAGAGTGAGCACGATGACATTGGGATCAAACGTAGGACGGCAAATGAGTGTCCGCTTGCGCCGGACCATGCGCCAAGGATGCATGTGCACGCCCGTACTGAAATCGGCGAGTGCGGGGAAACGCGGACTATCGAATGTTTGCATGAGCGACTCATCGACTTTTTTTGCACGGCAGCCGCGAAGGACTTTGGGTCCCAGCACCACGCACACTTCCGCTATATCCAGCTGTGCCGCGCGGATTGCGAAAATCAAGTTCATCCGACCGTCACCCGCGATGTCATTGATCGGCAGAAGAGCGCCTGTAAAGATAATGGGTTTGCGCAAATTCTGCAGCGCGAAGCTGAGCGCGGACGCGGTGTAGGTCATGGTGTTCGTCCCGTGCACGACGACGAATCCTTCATAGTCGTCATACAATTCCTCAATTTTTTTCGCCAGTTCCACCCAGTGATCCACCGTCACCTCCGAAGATCCCACGTTCGCCAGTGAGAAAAAATCCAGCGCCACTTCTTTCTGCATATCCGGAATCGCCTTGTGAATCATCCCAAGCGATTCCATCGGCTCGATGCGACCCGTCTTCTGATTCATCACCATCCCGATGGAGCCGCCGAGATACAGAAGTGCAATGCGTGATCGTGCCATAGATTCGGAGGAAAAGTTGCGGAGAGGATAGCAGATTTTTTTCTATCGAAAGAGACGGGACGTCAAAAAAAGGCCCCGCGTAGAACGCGGGGCCATTTTGCCACTCTCGAGTGATCGAGGAGTGAGCAGTGTGCAGCCGACTATGCTGCATACTCCCTACCCTTCGCACGAATCGGGAGCCGTGCGGCTCGTGTGTGTTTGTGTGCTTGTCCTCCGTAGCCCGGAGGCGAAGGAGGAGCACCCGAGTGCTCGGGTATCGGCCTTCCCTTGGAGCCTGGGAAGAAGGCGTTGTGTGTTTGTTAACCTCGGCGTAGCCCGAAGGCAAAACCGGGGTGAGTCGAGAATCCCTCAGTGAGGGAGCCTCAGGGTGCGGGAGTCGATTCCGCAGGCGAGGCAGGGAGAGGTGAGGGGTGACCGGTCGCAGCGGGGTCCAAAAATGGAGGCACTGCCGTCATCCCTCTCCTCTCCCTACGCTCTCTTTTGTTGTATAAAGGGTGGAGAGTTGTGAAAGAGCAAATCCAAGAATAATAGCATAATTTTGATAGATGTGCAATGGACGACAATACGGTAGGATGCGTCCAATGGCTCAAAAGACCCCATCGGCTGGCAGCGATTCCCCGTCCCCTTCCGGAGGAAAACTGGTCCTTATTATCGGACCGAGCGGAGTCGGCAAAAGCGTCCTTCTCCAGAAGCTGCGCGAGCGACACCCGGAGATCCACTTCCCCCGTTCCGCCACAACCCGGCCCCGGCGCCCGGGCGAGGGTGACGATCTGTACCACTTTGTGGACGATTCACTATTCGACACGCTTCTGAATGAAGACAAAGTCCTCGAGTGGGCGGTGGTACACAGTGGCGCGCGGTACGGCACACTCATCGATGAAATTATTCCTTTCGTGGAAGAAGGCCGAACGGTCATCCGCGAAGTGGACGTGCAAGGATTTGAGAGCATCCGCAAGCACGCTCTTTTTTCCGGATCCGATTCGCACTATCGTTTGCAAACCATTTTTATTCTTCCCGAGAATAAAGAGCAATTGATCAGTCACATTACAAAACGAGCTCCCATCGCAGAGGAGGAATTGCGACAGCGCCTCATCAGCATGGAAAAGGAATTAGCATTCGCCGATGATTGTTCCGCGCGCGTGGTGAACGCGGAGGGAAAATTGGACGAGACACTCGCAAAAGTGGAACAATTGATCCAGGAATAGAGACCGCGTCTCATCATAGGAAAGACTTCGCGCAAGACGTCCTCATTGATACGCCTGAAAAAAGAGCTCTAGTATTCCCAGTGTCTTCCCCCTCTTTATTGTATGACCATTTCAAAATCATTCATGCAAGGCGCTCTCTTGCTCGGGTGCGCAATTGCAATCAAAACCATCGCACTTGCGGAAACTACCACCACATCTACCAACATGTGTATCGAGCGCGGTTCTTCACAGGCGTGGTGGCAATGTTATGACGGCATGGAAGGAAAGAGCGGTGCTGAAGGCACTTGCAAAGCAGGCGATCTGTGGCGCGCTAAAGCGGAGGATGCGTGCAAAGGTCACTGCAGCAGAGAGTCCGGCAAGTGCGGCGTAAACAGCTTCCGCCTCGAGGGCGATTGCACGACGTGCGGCGCATCGAACACTTCTACAAGCACCAGCACAAGCACCTGCCCGGATACATCCGAGATGATCCGCAAATGCGAAGCAAACGGCATGACTTATGAAAAAGCAATGAAAGACGGCTGCACCGTCATCAGCTGCGTGAAGCCGGCGACCACTTCTTCCTGCAATACCTTCGATTCTGATGCAAAGCGCTGCAAAGAAAATAACATGGGCGCCGAGCGCTATCAGGATACAGACGGCTGCTGGCATGCAAAGTGCACGGAAGCGGCAACAAACTGCTCCTCAACGCGCGAGGAAATGCAGATAAAAATGAAGGCCTGTTCGGCGGATGGCGGCAAGCCCGTGGTGAAAGCGGACGGCAGCTGTCCCACGTTCGTCGAGTGTGTCAAAAGAGAAAAGCCGACGTCCACGGAACCAATCGCATGCAAGAAGTGGATGGAAAACGGATGCTCCATTATCTCCTGTGAAGACGGTTTCTCCTGGAACTCCTGCAAGCAGGCGATGTGCCAGGTAACGACGGATCCGGCCGCAAGCACTTCGGTTCGCCGTCCCGTTTCCAAGCCCACCGAGCAATGCGTCATCAAAAAAATAGACAACTGCGCAGTGAAAGTCTGCGGAGAGAAACGGACAATCATTCGGTGTTCCTAGTCCGATTCAGCAAAAAACACCTTCCCTGCAATAAACGTCTAAAACGGTATCCCTCCCAGGATACCGTTTTTTGTGGTGGAAAGCGGTAAAGGCTAGTATCGTACGAATAGCTAGAGCCTGAGACAGTTCCCTGCTAGGCTCTGCGAGCTTTTTGAGACGCACCGCTCTTTGTTTTTCACTAGTACATGCGCCCGTAGTTTCCGTCTTCGCCCTTTCCTTCATACTAGACACGGAGAAGGCTACGCCGGACAGGCAGCCCTCGGGCTTTCCTCGTCTAGGCGCATTCGATCTTTTTTACACCATCATGTGCGCCCGTAGTTTCCGTCTTCGCCCTCTCCTTATGATAGACACGGAGAAGGCTTCGCCGGACAGGCAGCCCTCGGGCTTTCCTCGTCTAGGCGCATTCGATCTTTTTTACACCATCATGTGCGCCCGTAGTTCAGCCCGGATAGAACGCCAGATTGCGGATCTGGAAGTCGTAGGTTCAAATCCTGCCGGGCGCACCATTCGATTTGCAGCCCCTAGTGGGGCGAGCTCGCTCATGGTCGCGCGCTTCGCGCTTCGGCCATTCGATTACTTGAATATTTGGGGATGTAGCTCAGTTGGCTAGAGCACTTCCATGGCATGGAAGGGGTCAGGGGTTCGAGTCCCCTCATCTCCACCAACCTCCGCAGGAGGTTGTCCACCGTAGTCTCGCCAGAGCGAGCGGAGGTGGACTTTAGCGAGGAAGACCTCCTGACTACGGTTGGCAGGCCATTGAATCCAAGAATTTCGTAACACTTCTTCTTTTGTCTGTGAGCGAAGTGGGACGGATATAGAACAATTTGGCGAAAAATGCGCATTCGGAGTACATTCGAATTTATGAAAATATACAGCGCTTCAGACCCTCAAGGGACCGCAAAAAGTTGGGCCTGGTTTCAAACACATCTTTCTCAACTGTTCTGCTTTGCCGCCATTCTGACTGCCGGAGTTGTCCTGATCCAATATGCAGTCACAATGTATGTCTTTGTCCCACAAGGCATTAAGATTGTTTCAGAGGAATACGATATAGATATCCCCAAAATTCTAGAATTGGATAAGCAGCTACAGGAGACTGCTTCTCCGGTCGAACAGAATAGAATTTCTGAGGAAACCGCTAAGATTTTGAAAGCGAGTAAAATGGATGGAGCTTCCAAGAATGATGCAGGTGCCGCTCTCATCAAAATAGGAACTCGTTTCTTGCCGTTGATCATGTTGTTTTCGGTATTCCTCAATTTCCTAATAGGAATCGCTTCCAGCATATTCAGAGGCTTTGTATTCTCCATGACTCTGCATGAAGATCAAAGAATTCAAACCCATCTCCAAAATACGATTCACTATCTCGGAGGCTTAGTGAGTATTGGAGTGCTCACATTTTTAGCCTCAGGTATTTGGGTGCTCTTTTGCATAGCGCTCATTGGACCTGCGAGTCATACCCCTCTGCAGATACTTGTCATTCTATATGTAGCGATATTCATCGGATCGTTTTACCTTTTACCTCGATTCCAGTTCGCAGAAATCATTTACATAAAAGAGAGCGCTACCCCGCTCCAGAGTTTGAAGGAAAGTTTCAAGCGTACGAAAGGTCATTTGCAGGAAATGTTTAAGAAACCGCGGGATATGAATCAAATCTGCAAAATTGCACGATTCTTGACGACAATAGGCGTAGTTATTTTTACGGCAGGATTTATCTCCAGAATGCCCGTCTTCTCAAAGACTGTTGCTTGGCACATTGGATGGTGGCTGCTTCTAACAATGCAACTCTGTATTGGAGCCTTGTACATAGTTTATTTTGTGCAATTGGAAAAATCTCTGGAGCAGCCAGAAATGAAACCTTAAACCTCATCCTGAATGCTACATCCCAAACGCTTCTCTATATATTCATTCCTGATAGCATCAAGCACATGAAGAAATCTCAAATTCAAGCCGCGCGGAAATTTGCTATTTTTTCAATGAGTATTCTTTCTCTTGCCGCCTGCCAACAGTCCGTTGATCCCCAGATCAGCGGAGGATTGAAAGAGGTAGCATATGTCATCGGAAATTATGAGGGAGAGCATGGAACGATTTCGACAATCACGAAAGTGCCCAAGGAAATCTGTTCCTCATTTACGATTCAAAAGGACCAGTGTGTCGATATGAGTATGCTCATTCCCGATGACATGCATGTAAATGATCTCTCTCAGCAGGCAACAAAGGATTTGTATCTTGCCGTGTCCCATCCAGAGGAAGGAAATGGTATTGTCGTTTCTATGTTTAATAGGTCGGATAACCATCTCATAGGTGCCGTTGAGTGTGTGTATGGAAAACAGTGCGTGGATAAGTAGACTAATTGACCTGTACCTCATAAAAATATTCCTAAAACATAACAAATACATCTCCATACAATCACACATAGCCTTCCTTCCACAGTGGTGTATCCTATCAAGTGAAATCTCTCCCCTCCTGCACCATGCCTGCTCAAACTGCGAAGAAGAAAGGTCCTGTTATCTTCATTGCCGAAGACGATAAGTTCCTGAGCAACATCTACGCGGAAAACTTTCGGAAGAAAGGAATTGATGTGCATGTGTTTGGAAACGGGAAGGAAGCCATTGAGGCTATTAAGAAGCAGAACCCTGATTTGTTGCTGCTCGATCTGCATATGCCGGAGATGGACGGCTTTGGGGCGCTGCAATACTTCAAGCGCGAGCGTCACACATTTCCGGTCATCATCCTCTCCAATCTCCGCACGGATCTGGATAGGGAAAAGGCGAAGGAATTAGGGGCTGTTGATTTCATTGTGAAGAGTGACATCAGTTTTAAGGAATTATGGGAGAAAATGCAAACACATCTTACATAATTGTTCCTGGTTCCTGGTTAGCTGGTTGCTGGTTAAGTCATTTTACTAGCCTAGTACTCCGCTAGAATATTGAACTAGGAACTAGGAACCAGGAACCAGCCATCAAGAACCCAATTTCAACATATCCTTCTGTTCGCTGGTGAGGAATTCTCCCGTGCCGCTGACGATGATGTTTTCGGCGGATCGTGCGTTGAGTCGCTGCTGGCGACCGGAGACGCGGAGGAAACGATCCATGAGGGAAATAGATTCTTCGATGCCTTGATCGATCTTCAGGAAAATTTTCTGTTGGACACTTTCAGGTTTGGCTTTGGGATCGGTCGCGAGAATTTCCGTTTCCCATTTGATGCCCGTGACAAGATCCAGGAAATCATGCAAGACATCGGGGACTTTGCTCTGCTGGAGCATGTGACCGACAAGGGAGATTTTTCTGGAAGGATCTTTCATTTCTTGAGCGCGAGGGAAATATTCCCCGTGCTTTTGCAAAATGACGTTAATACCGCTGTCGATCTTTGCCAGGTGCTCCAGTTTATCAGCAGAAATTTTCATGTCGCGGAGCAGCGCAGTGTGCCATTTGATGGAAGTGAGTAACTCGTAGACCTGATGAAAAACCAGCGTAACCAGCTGATTGCGCTCCTTTTCCAAGAAGTAATACCGAAAAGCCATGATGTAAAAAATGATCAGGACTCCACTGAGGGAAACCAGCACGCCTGCGATCAAGAAGTACGGATGCACGATGTGATTATACAAGTATCGAGTCGTGCCGAATAAAAACGGGTTGCCGCAATCTCACGAGTATGGTGCTCCTCGCTCCGCGAAGAGTTACCATTGTATTCCTGCCTGTGACCAAGAGAAGTTCTCATCATCGCGCCCCTCTTCTGAAAAACCGTCCCGGCTTTCTGCTGATCGAGATGACGCTTGGCATGACGCTCCTCGTCGTATTCCTCGGAGCTTTCGCGATTTCTCTCATAGAAGGTCAGCTCGGCGGACAGACATCCGGCAATCGTGTGCGTGGGACAGAGCAGGCACTGAAAGCCATGGAAGTGACATACAACATGCGTGATGAAAATTTCTCCCTGCTCACCATGGGGCCACACGGCACCACATTGGACAGTGTCACGGGACGATGGACATTCAGTGGCAGTCAACTGGTGAGCAGTGGCGGCTATGCCACCGTACTGACTATCAATCGACTGCAAAGTGACATGTATTTTCTAAAATCGAATACATCATGGAAAATAAGCCCCACGCGTGATGGAGATATCAATATATCCGGACTCGTGACCAATTGGCAGAAAGCACGACCGGTCGGAAAGTGGAGCACTGTTACGCTCACGGGGAGTTATGTGGATGGAGGTACGCCATCATTCAATTCCCTTGTCGTATCGGATGGCTACGCTTTTGTGACGAGCGAGAATACGGGCGGAGGCCGGGGCCTCTATGTGTTGAACGTCCAAAATCCCCAAAATCCCGTACATTCTTCCACGGGATTCACTTTGGCATATGCCGCATATGGCGCAGCCATTCGCGGAAAGATGCTCTACATCGTCACGAGTGACGCCAACAATGAATTGAAAGCCTATGACATCACCAATCCCCACTATCCCATTCTTCGCATCAGCAAAAATCTGCCGGGCTCCGGAGTGGCAAGAAGTCTTGCCGTGTATGGCACCTACTTGATTGTGGGTGCAACCGACCTTGGAACGGTCGCGGCAGCACCAAAAAAATCAGAGCCCGTTGCATCATCAAACTATGCTTGGCTGATGCCAAAAGCCGAGGCAGCAACGATCTGCTTTGCAGCTTCGGGTTCCGTCGTGTCCTGTGCTTCACTCAGTTCTTCCAGTACTTCCAGTTCTTCTTCCGTCGCAGCATCGTCAGGTGCGGCGGTTCCGGCGGGAAATGACGTGTATATTTTTGATATCCGCTCTCCGTCGGAGATTTTATTTCTTTCGGCTCTGAATGCATCGGGAGTAAATAGCATCGCTCTTTCGGGGACATCGGCATTGCTTGCGAGCGATAATGGTACGGCGGAATTGCGCATCGTTGATTTGGAAAATCCAACCGCCATCGCCTTTGCGCTGGACTCGGAGAATGGCGCACCCGAAGGAGGATACAACTTGAGCGACCGAAATACGCTTCGCGGGACTGCCGTCGCTGTCAGCGGTACGTCCGCGCTCCTCGGCACGCAGTATGCATCCTTGATTCAAGAATTTTTGCTTTTCGATGCCGAAGGGAGCGGCGTGCCTCCGTCTTCCCCTGCTCCGCTCTATTACAGCACAAGCGGCTCTATCGTCGGTATCGCGAGCGATCCAACGGCTTGTTACGCGTACATCGCGACCACAAGAAAAGATACGGCCTTGCAGATTGTGACCATAAAAGGCGCTTCTGTTTCGTCGCTTGCCACCTATGTGCCGCCGGCACCTGGAAACTTTGCCGCACGCAATCTTTATTATGATCCGGTGCGCGATCTGCTGTATCTGATCAATCGCAAAGGCATCTATATTCTCTCCCCTGCCGTCGGCCCCAACGACTGCCCATGAGCCTCTCCCGCTCCCGCCCCGGCTACATCTTTCTCCTGGCAGTGTTCTTCACGGGCGCTATTGCACTTGCAGCCGTTTCATCATTGCTTCTTCTATCGTGGGCATCTGAACAGAGCGGCGTCACCTTTGTGCAATCCTCGCAGGCACTGGGCCTGGCGAACACCTGCGCGGAATATGCGCTGAGGGGTCTCAGGCGCGATCCATTCTACGGCGGCGGCGATACGCTGATTTTCGACCAACGCGGCTCATGCGATATTTTACCTATCCGCCGGGACGGAAACACCTATGTCATTTGCACGGAGGGCGAGAGCGGCCAAACGTTGCGCCGTTTGCATGTACGAGTACGAACCCTCTTTCCGAACCCCATCATAGAATCCTACAGAGAAAGCATGCACAGTATTGATTGCCTGCCCTAGGTGTTCTCAGCGCGCCATTGATGCGCTATCGTATGCACATCTTCCCCCGCTCCTCATGCGCGTCGCTTTCCTTCTTGGCTCTAAAACGGACATTGCTTTCACCCAAACTATGGCGGATTTCCTGAAGGACTTCGGTGTGCCATCGGACATCATAGTGGCATCCGCGCACAAGGTGCCGGAAAAAGTGAGTGAGGAAATCGCAAAATTGAACGCTGCGAAGGAATCGATGGTCGTGATCGCCGTCGTCGGCATGAGCAACGGACTTGCGGGCGTGCTTGCGGGCGGATGCGTCCATCCGGTGATCGCCTGTCCTCCATTCAAGGATGCGACAGATTACCAAGTGAACATCCACTCCAGCCTCCAAATGCCTTCTGATGTTCCAGTGATGACCGTCATTCATCCAAAGAACGCCGCACTCGCCGCTCTACGCATTTTGGCAGAGTCGGATGAGGGATTGCGGGAGAAATTGATGGAACGGATTCGGAAGATGAAGAGCGAGTATTAGGAAAAGGATTCAGAAGATTCAGAGGACTCAAAGGATTCAGCCGTTCGAGGCCCTGAGGCCCTCAGGCCCGAAGGGAAGAAGATAAGGAATTCTTTTTGATTTCTTTTTCTTCTTCCAAATAGTCCTCCATAATCCTCTCCTCTGAATCTTCTGAATCCTTTGAATCCTCTGAGTCCCCCATCCGCACTTTCTTTTGCTGCATCCATCCCCATCCCAGCGTACAATCCCCCTCATGCCCCACGTCACTCTCGATCTTCTGAAGGAGAAACTGAAGGAGTGGAAAGGAATCGACTTGGCGAAGACGTCGAATCCGGTGCTGGGCGAAGGCAATCCCAAAGCGAATGTCATGTTCATCGGAGAGGCGCCGGGGGAGCAGGAAGATAAACAGGGCCGCCCGTTCGTCGGAGCGGCGGGGCAATTTTTGAATGAACTTTTGACATCCATCGATCTTAAGCGCGAAGAGGTCTACATCAGCAATGTCGTAAAGTTTCGCCCGCCGGAAAACAGGGATCCCACTCCCGAAGAAAAAGAGGCATGCATGCCATGGCTCATGTTGGAAATCGCATTGATCCGCCCGAAGGTCATTGTTCCGCTGGGACGGCATGCGCTCGGGCACTTCTTTACCAAGCTCAGTATTTCCGCCGCGCACGGCAAACCACAAAAACTTACGGACGATGTGACGGTTTTTCCGATCTATCACCCGGCCGCGGCACTGCATAACGGCGGTCTGCGCGCATCGCTCTATGATGATTTTAAAAACCTGAAAGCCTATTTAACCGAGCGCGGACTGTAGTCTATACTTTCGATCTCTCATCGCGACGTGCAAATAACGTTTCTCCATGACCTCTCTTCTCTTCGGCATCATCGCCAGCGCCTTGCTCTCACTCACCTCACTTCTCGTGGTGCTCCTTCGCGTGAGCCCGCTGACGTCTCCGGGTGAAGCATTGCCTTCATTTTTTCTCAGTCTCTTCCTGACCATCAGCACCGTCGCAAGCTTGTCGCTGTATGGTCTCTGGAAAATTGTCCCGATTCACAGCTGGGATTCGGGGAAACTGCTCAGCATTTCTGTTCGCCAAGGCATTCTGCTGGCCCTCGTAATCGTCACGTTGTTACTTTTCCATTTGCTCGAACTTTTGACATGGTGGGTCGCTTTGTTGATTATCGCGGTGTTTTTGCTTATTGAATTGGCGTTTAATACTTGAGACTAGAGACTACAGACTAGAGATGGGGGGTTAGCTGCCTTTCTCGATATCTGTCTGTGATCTGTAGTCTGTAGTCTGTAGTCTGTAGTCTCTAGTCTGAAGACTCAAAAATAGCTAAGCTTTCCTCATGATCAAGTCCCCTAAAAAACCGGCGAAGAAAAACGATCACTGGGCCGATTTGGAAGAACGATTGCAAAAGGCAAATTCGTCTGAGGAGATCGAAGTGATTGAGCAGGAAATTTTCGGCCGCAAGCATGGCGCACTGACCGTGGAAATGAAACATTTGCAGGAAGCATCCGCCGCCGAGAAAGCCGAACGCGGACGAGCACTGAATGAGAAGAAAAAATTCTTCACAAGCTTGTTGGATGAAAAACGCATGGCACTAAAAAATAAGTCGCTTCATGCGCTCGCGGAAAGTGACCGCTTGGACGTGACGATTGATGTGCCAGCGAAAGAGCGCGGACATCTGCATCCGATCCCGGAATTTATCCGCGAAGTGGAAGATGTGTTCGGTCGCATGGGCTTTGATGTCGCGCGCGGGCCGGAAGTGGAGAGTGAGGAATATAATTTCAACTTACTGAATATTCCGGCAGATCATCCTGCGCGCGATTCCCAGGATACGTTCTGGCTGAAACGAGAAACGGAAACGACCGACCCGAATAAAAAATTCGTGCTTCGTACGCACACGTCGCCGGTGCAAGTGCGCTATATGAAATCCCACAAGCCGCCATTCCGGTTCATCTGTCCCGGCAAGGTCTACCGCAAAGACGCGGACGCGACGCATTCCCCGATGTTCCATCAGTTTGAAGGCATGATGATCGGCAAAGACATCACGCTCGCGAATATGAAAGCGGTGATGATCACAGCCATTCGTGAATTGATTTCGCCCAAAGCAGAATTCCGCTTCCGCACCGGCTTTTTCCCGTTCGTGGAACCGGGCCTGGAAGTGGACATGCGCTGGCAAGGCGAAGACACGGCGAGCCGCGAAGGCAAGTGGCTGGAAGTGGTCGGCTGCGGCATGGTGCATCCGAAAGTTCTTCAGAACTGCGGCATCGACCCGCAAGAATGGCAGGGCTTCGCATTCGGCTTCGGCGTGGAACGCATGATCATGATCCGCAATCAAATCCCGGACCTTCGCTCGTTCTATACGGGAGACCTGCGGTTCTTAAGACAATTCTAGAATAAGAAAAGCTACGGCCGGCGTGCCGGACCTTCGCTCATTCTATACAGGAGACCTACGATTCTTAAGGCAGTTCTGATCAAGATCAGAACGGATTATTTCGCTACCCCAAGAGCAGAGTCCGTCCTTCCCAAAAAACGCAAGTTTTGTTGATTGTTGAAGATCAATCACCTGCTTATAGTGATCGCTCATGGTTCAACCGCGCATCACTCTCCGTATTCTGTTCGAGCACATGCAAGGCATGGAGCAGCGTTTAACGAAACGCATGGATGGATTTGATAATAGAATGGATTCTCTGGCGGCGCGCTTAGATCGTGTTCATGCCTCGCTGAGTCAGCAAATCGACGCAATTGATAAGCGTTTGGATGCCGTTGAAGTCGAAAATCTGCCACGACGAGTACGAAGGCTAGAGAAACACTGCGGGCTTGCGGGAAAAACCAGTTGAGCGATCATGTCTTTGAATTCTCAAAAACCGCTCACCCCGGAAGGGGTGAACGGTAGTGCCTGCTGATTGCTTGGCTTTCTCCTTCAACGGGCATTTCCATTTCAAAAGGATACCGCGAAGCGTTCTCTTTGCAGCTCCATAATGGGAAAAAGCTCAGTTCGGAGTATCACTTTAAACGCGAAGTGGTCCCACGTCCTATCGTTCATTTGCCTAAAAATCATAATTATTGGCTATATGAAGCCAAAAACACGAGATTATAGTAATGCTGCTCCCCACTTGTCCGGATCTCTCACAAATCGCAGGATTAATTCAACCTCATCCGCATCAATTCGGTTCTGTTGCACCGCAGCTTCCGCAAGCACGCTGATCGTCGTAAGTGGATGCAATTGAATTTTATGAGCCATTGCACCTTCTCGAGCAATGATGAATTCGTAACTGAAAATTGAAACAATATCGGTCACGCTCGCTTTGCCTTCTTCGCGGAGCGCTTCAACCGTGGAAATAGAACTGCCGCCCGTGGAAATCAAATCTTCGATCACAACGACGTGCTTGTCTGGCTTGAGATCTCCTTCAATGCGCTTCTTCGCACCATGCTCTTTCGCTTTGGCACGAACATACACAAGCGGCAAATGCATACGGTCAGCCACGAGCGCGGCCCATCCGATGGCAGCCGTCGCCGTGCCCGCGATCACATCGGGCGGGACGTGTAGGGTTTTTACGCGAGAAACCAACGCCTCAATCACTACATCGCGCGCTTCAGGATGGCTGTAAATCATCCGGTTATCGCAATAGATTGGCGACTTGATGCCGCTGGTCCAAGTAAAAGGTTCCTTCGGCGACAGTTTCACCGCGCCGATCGAGAGTAAAAATTCCGCAATGCGTTGTCCATGAGGCATGAGACGAGGATAGCGTGAAGAGACGGGTGGGGACAATACGAGAAAGTGCGTGCGTACTGACCAATACCCAATAAAAAAAACTTGGTCATTGCGCCAGTGGTCATTGGTCATTCATGATCCCATCATGCATCTCACTTCGGACCAAGAATCCGCTCTCCATCATCTCGTCGATGTCTTCCTCGCAGAGAATGCGAAACTGAATTTATCGGCGCTGCGGACTGCGGAGCAGTGTTGGAATGGGAATGTACTCGATTCGTTGGCGCTGTTGGATCTTGCCATTCCTCCTCCGGCAACGATTGTCGATGTGGGAACAGGCGGCGGCTTTCCTCTCTTACCGCTCGCGATGCTGTTACCAGGAACCACCTTCATCGGCATTGATGCGACGCAGAAAAAAATCGATGCGGTCGGACGCATTGTGAAGGAAATGGGCGTATCAAATGTGGAGCTCATCTGCGGTCGCACGGAGGAACTGGGACATGACAAACGATTGCGGGAATCTTTCGATGTCGTCCTTGCGCGTGCCGTAGCCGAGACGAACGTGCTTCTGGAATTCACTAGTCCCTTCGCCAAAAACGGCGGCCGGGTCATCCTCTGGAAAAGTCTCCACGCCGATGAGGAAATCAAGCAATCACTCCTGGCCCGCGCAGAGCTCTCCTGCCATCTGGTCGATCAACATCGCTATACGCTGCCAGGAGACTGGGGCGAACGGCAGCTCTTGGTTTTCGAAAAATCCGGAAAACTCCCCCCAAAGTACCCTCGCAAAACAGGAATACCAAAGAAAGAACCGCTACTTTAAACCATCATGAATCTACAGGATAGCGGCTGATGATTTTTGGCTTTGGCAAATGCTGCGCGGTAGGAGCGGACAGCGATGTTTTAATTGCAGCTTTGTATCATAAGACACAAAATCAATCTCCACCCCACGCCAAACAAAAACACCCACAAGACCATATCAGCTCTTCCACGAAGATCGCGCGTGCTGTTTGAGCGCGGTTCGAAAACCGCGCGAGTTCACGCGCGCTTAGTTTTCTTGGGCACTTCTTTGGGTTCCCGGCCGAAGCTCGCCCATCGCGAGCGTAGGCTGGCGATCCAAAGAAGTGCCAACCCTGTCTCTCATAAATCCTAATTCTCCGGAAACGGCCAATGCGATCATCTCAAGGAGCCGCAAAGGGAATGCTTCGCGGTATCCTTTTAAAATGGAATTGGCATGAGAACGAGCAAGAAATAGACTTGGCCATTAGTCTTTGCGTCATTGGTCATTTACACTGTCCCCCATGCCCAAACCCTACGTCCCCAACGACAAATGGAGCCAACGCGCCGCAGCAGAGGGCTTTCGCGCACGTTCAGTGTATAAATTGATGGAATTGGATGAGCGAATGAAATTGCTTTCTCCCGGCATGACGGTTTTGGATTTGGGAGCTGCGCCGGGGAGTTGGCTGCAATACACATCCAAACAAATCGGGTCGAAAGGGAAAGCGATCGGATTTGATCTTACGGAAATCAAACCCGTCGCCGACAACGTGTCTCTCTATCAGCAAGACATTATGGACACGGAGGCCGTTGATGCGATTCTGAAAAAAGAAGGTGTGACGAAAGTAGATTTGGTACTTTCCGATATCGCTCCGAATACCAGCGGCATCAAAGACGTTGATCAATGGCGCTCCATCGAACTGGGACAAACGGTGATCGCCACGGCGGACAGGTATCTGCGTCCGGGCGGACGCTTTGTATTGAAAGTATTTCGCGGCGCGGACTTTGATGAATTTTTGCGAGACATCCGGGCACAGTGGCTAAACCTCCGCGTGGCTTTTGTGGAAGCCAGCCGAGACCGCAGTAAGGAGGTCTATATTTCGGCAACGAAGAGCAACTGATGAGATGAATAACCAATGATAAAAAACGTGGTCGTTGCGTCATTGGTCATTTTTTGTCCAGCGTTCCTGCTCCGCAAAAAAGCTTCATCTCCGTATACTGCATTCCATGATTGTCCTGAAAAAAGTTTCGAAGGCGTATGGGCGGACGCAAGTGTTGGCGAATGTTTCTTTTCAGATCCAGCCGCACGAGTTCGTTTGCATCACGGGACCCAGCGGAGCAGGAAAATCTACATTGATGCATCTGCTGATCGGCGCGGAAGATGTGACCAGCGGAACAGTGGAAGTGGATGGCGTGGATTTGCGCAGCGTGCCCCCCGGCCCGATGCAAATCTACCGCCGCAGAGTCGGCGTGGTGTTTCAGGATTATAAGCTGCTTCAGCACCGCACCGTCGCGGAGAACGTCGCTTTCCCCCTGGAAGTCGCCGGCATTTCCGATGAAGTGATTGCTAAACGCGTCCCCGAAGTTCTGAAGCAAATGGGTCTCACCCGCCGCGCCGATGCTTTGCCACGCGAACTTTCCGGCGGTGAAAAAGCTCGCACCGCTATGGCGCGAGCCATCGTGCACAAGCCGATGATTATTTTGGCCGACGAACCGACCGGTAATGTCGATCCCACGCAGGCCGCCGCAATTCTTTCCTTGCTAAGAGATATCAACAAAGAAGGCACGACGGTGATCCTCGCGACTCACGATGCCGCAATGGTGAACGCACTGCAAACGCGCGTGCTGCGCCTGGAGAACGGCATGGTCATCCGCGACAGCGTGGGTGGCTACGATCACAAGAAAAAAACAAAAGAGCATGCAGACCTGCCCCCGGCATCCCATGAGATCTTTCCCGAAAAGGTTTCAGCCGCAACTGCGTCAACGGAGCCCAAAGTGAATACTCACAAGCGCGGACCAAAGGGGGAAAGCGACGGAGGAGGAAAAAAGAAAATTAAGATTACATCGATCGGGAGAGATTGAAATTGATGAAGATATTTTGTTTACTAGAAGCCATTTTTAATGAACACTAATTGTATTCATAATCCTCCGCTACAATCACCTCATGACCACCCCCAAGCATCCGAAGAAAAATTCTGAAATTTCCTATGAAAGCGCCGGCGTGAATATTGAGAATGCGGAGGCTGCCAAGACGGAGATGGAAAGCATCATGAAGACGAATGACAAACGAGTACTCACGACACTGGATGCATTCGCTGCGCTCTTCGATGGTCGGTTTCCGGATCTTGAACATCCCGTGCTTGTCATGAAAACAGAGGAGCCCGGCACCAAACAGAAGCTTGCGATCCAGAACAAAAGCTATCGATCAATCTGCTTTGATACGGTCAATCATCTCATCAATGACATCGCGGTGATGGGAGCGACTCCTCTTGCGATCCAGGATGCGATTATCTGCGGGAAGCTGGAAAAAAATGTGGTCACGGAATTAGTGCGAGGCTTCACGGAAGCGTGCAAAGAACAGGATTGCGTCCTCACCGGCGGCGAAACGTCGGAGCAGCCGGGAGTCCTGGAAGCGGGAACGTATGTGCTTGTCGCAAACGTCGTCGGGGTCGTGGATAAGAAAAAAATTATCGATGGATCGGCCATCAAAAAAGGCGATGTTGTCATTGCGCTTGAATCAAGCGGTCTGCATACCAATGGCTATTCTCTGGTGCGGGCGCTCATGGCGCAGAAGCCGAACATTATCGAGGAAAAAATTGAAGGGCGGTCGTTCATCGATACCATTCTCACACCGCATCGTTGTTACTTCCAAGCAATTCGCGGGCTCTTTGATCTTCCGGATCTGCACGGCATGGCGCATATCACCGGAGGAGGAATCCAATCCAATTTGGAGCGCGTGCTTCCGAAAACACTTACCGCAAAAATCGATCTCTCAGCCATCCGCATGCCAAGCATCTTCCGTTTTCTAAGGGAACATTCGGCATCGTCAGACGATAACATGTTGAAGACCTTCAACGTGGGGGTCGGCATGATCATCGTTGCATCGTCCGCATCCGCTGATGGCATTCGCAGTCATCTTTCCAAGCATCAGTGCGAAAGCCACATCATCGGCACCATTGTCGATGGATCGGGAACGGTGCAGTACGAAGGCAAGCTTAGATGGTGAGCATAGGATTTCATTGACCGCTCCTCGGAGCACGCTCGTATACTGAAAGAATGCTTTTCCCGGGGCGCTCCGAGTCTTCGGCAGAAACGGGCGTATCGGTTCAGCATTCGCGCCGCACTTCTACGCTGCGGATGGGAATTCATGCCGCACTGGTGCATATTATTGCAGCCGGAGGAATGTATGTGGGCTTAGAGTCCACTGAATCGCAAAACACGCAGGGGAATCGAATTCCCGTTTCCAGTAAACCCGTAGAATCGTTGCCGATTCCATTCGACGCTCTGCCCGATGGAAATATCCTGAACCAAAAATTCATTTTCAGAAACATACGAAAGAATGAAACAACCACGGTGCGTTTTTTCGAACGGTAGGACGGTTTGGCACTCTCCGTCAACGAGCACATCCTCACGTCTTCAGATTCTCTTCCGCTGGTTGGAAAGGAGAAAAACCAGCAATCTTTCATAAGCCGCATCGAAAAAACCGGCAGTGAACTTTCATTTTTCTCCTCAAATCTCAACGAAAGCTCCTGTCATATTCCTTCTTCTGCATTGTTAACCATCGCAGAAAAACTACGCGACCATCCCGGTTCGACCTGCAAATTCACACTCCCCTACCGCTTGGAACGCAAAGGATTTCTACGCCTCATTCCGCACTGTGCAGACGAAGGCATGTTCAGCATCAACTTTAATGTAGAACGCGCGCAGGAGCCGGCTCAGATCGTCGCGCTGCAATGAGCATGAAATGAACGTCATAAAAAAAATAGATCGCAAGCCCTAGAAATTTGCCTTCCGAAAGAGGAAAAACCGATTTGGGCGTGATTAGTGCACACTTCAGTTGGCAGATTGCTTGCGGTCAAGTAGGCTCTCACAAATTTTGACTTTCCCGACTCCCGGATATGGATACGACGACGCAGATCAATATTGCCGTCCCAAACGTGCCAAGTTCCCTGGCCCGCGTGTCGGACAAGCTTCGAGCTTCGGGCATCAACATTAGCGCCATCACTTGTACGGAAGGCCCGTCGCAGACAGTCATTCACCTGATCGTGGATGATCCCGAGACCTCCAAGATCGTCTTGAAAGAATTCGGCATGGTCACCACGACGCAAGTCCTTTCCATCAGAATGAAAAATTCCCCGGGCGCCATCGCCTCCATCGGCCGCGAGTGCGCGGCGGCGGGCGTGAACATCCGCAACATCTACGCCACAACCTGCGGCAAAGAAGCGATGGTGTATATTTCTGTCGATGATATTCAGACTGCGTTGAGTCAGCTGAAAGTCTGGAAAGATGCGACGGGCGGGCATCATGCGTTTTAGGGGACAATTGTGTATCATGCGATATTGTGCGAAGCTTCATTTTATGATGCTTCCCAAACGAACGTTGGTTATAGGCGGTATTTTTCTTGTTACGCTTTCTTTGTTGGCGGCCGCAAAAATGAAAGCACCCGCTTGGCAGAGAGCAAATTACCTTCGATCTGAAAGCGGACTACTTATTCGTACAGAAAAAGATGCCATCGGTCAGGTAATGAAGTACGAAAAGGTACAACAGTGGATGGCAATGCAGAATATAAAACCAAATGCTTCTGTTACATTGTCGAAGACGGGCGGTTCATGGATAATTTCACTGACACGACCAAATAAAGATCCGCAAAAGAAATGGCCTGATCAATGCAATGTCATCCTTTCCGCATTTGACGGTTCTATAGAGATTACTCCGATCGTTTTTGTCGACCCCAGGACAACTGATGAATTTTCCAATAGAGGAGGTCTTTCTTGTGGCATGAATCCCTTCGCTGAAAATTTCATGATGCTTTAAAAAGAGCACGCTCACTCCTTAAACACCAACTCGATCTTCGGATTCGCCTCCGCGAACTTATCCAAAATCATACCGGTCAATTTGGTGATCGTCAGGCGGCGTTCGCCAATGGGAACCAAAAAGCGAAGCGTGAAGACGATGCCGCGGGGGCCCGCTTCCATAAAGACGCGTGCGCCGAGGGCGTCTTGGGAGACGTAGAAATGCTGCGTGCGACTGACCGTCTGGCGACGTGCGCGATCTGTGAATTGATCCGTTTCGGCGTGCAATATTTCCCGAAGGATTCGATCCGCTTCTTTCCAGGAACTCTCGGAAGAGACAACAAGATTGATCTCGGCTTCCACAAAATCGGAGGTGGCGTGAAAGTTTAGAATCGGTTCGCGGAGGAAAAAAGAGTTCGGCAGATACAATGTCTGCCCGAAACGCCCGATGTCCGGAGAACTGCTGTTATGTACTTCCATGAGGGTCGTCCTCAGCGGACTGATGTCGATGACATCGCCCGTGTACGGCCCGATCGTGATGCGCTGTCCCAGCGCGAACATGCGCTTCTGGACAATGACCAACCAACCGAAGAAATCTTTGATGATGTCTTGGAGTGCAATGGCCACACCTGCGCCGATGATCGCGAATGACGTCACGAATCCGGGATGTTCACTAGAAAGCTGCGCGATCAGCCAGACCACCATCACAACGTACGTCGTGGCAGTGAAAATTTTCATCGCCGCATAGCGACGGTTGCGATTTTCGATGCGAGTCAAAAATGTCATCCGGATGAATCGCTCCACTATAAACACCAGCAAAATAATAATGACATATTTCCCGATGCCGGCTAACGTCGTCACTTGATCGATCTTCTGTTGGAATGACAATTTCTTCAGCCGCTCCTCCTGAACGGATAAGATGCTGGTAAGAGCATTGTCCCGTTCTTCCAAAATTAAACGCTTCGCAAGCAATTCCGGATACGATGAAACAATCCGCGATTCATCGATTGAAGGCGGAACATTTTCTCCAGATGATGACGATGACGCAAAAGAGAAATACCTGCTTTCTTCCTCCTGCAGCAAATCCAAATCAATCTCGGTTGCGTCTTGCTGATCTTCCAGTGACTTCACAAGCCCGCGCTGTCGCTCCACTGTTTGGGCAAGCGTCATGCCACTCCCTGCCTGGGCTGCTGAAACAAGAGCATTCAACTCATTCCCGATGGCTGTTCGCACTTTCTCTCGCTCAGCAGCAATTTTCTTCTCGGTGAGTGTGTCTTTCCGATTGCTCGCCAAATAGGTGTCATACAATTTCATGATGCGTCCTTCATCAATGGTAAACACTGCGCCCTGCACAGCTACAACTGGCAGAAGAGAGATCGCAATCAGCGCTAATCCGAGCCGAAAATGAAGGAAGGGCTTTCGCACGAGCAGAGAGAATACCACATTGGCGAAAGCCCCACCCGGTTTAATGCATCGCTGGCGGCGTGCGTGTATGAGAAGGTATAACACGAGGCGCAGCTTGCTTCTGCGGCACAGGAACGGACGACGGTGATGGAAAAGGAACGGGAGCAGCAGGAGATGGAACATTCTTGGCAGGATGATTTCCAACAATCGTACTATTCATTTTCTGAGGTGCGGATACTCGCGGCTGCAGAAATGTTCGGAACAAACTCTGCCGAATGGTCGTGATCGTGCGCTGCAAAAGGAGACGACCGTCGGACGTTTCGATTTGCACAGATTCACGTTTGATCTCTTGCTCGGACACAAGAATCTCCGAAGGCATGCCGGAGTCTCCGTCATACGAAACAAGACGCCGAATACTGCGGCGAGTGTGCATGGTCATGCGTACCAGAAAATGCATCGGCTTTCTGCGTTCCATTCGTTCAGGAAGATCAAACGATCGATTTTCTCGGGCGTCTTCCGTTCCGCGTGGGCCCTCTTCATCATTGAATTCTGACAAGAGAGATGCGTGCCGATGATGGAGTGAAGAAAATGGCATGAAGAGAAGGGGGGAAGATTTAAGATTTAAGATCAAAGATCAAAACAGGTTTGAAAATATTAGGGAATGCCGGGGCGATGGAATTTGTCATTGTATGTCGAATGGGCGGCCGCTTGGTGCGGTCGCTGTTGGGTTAGGCGATATGAGGACGGGGAGCATTTCTCCACGCCGTGATCAGTATTTCAGAGAAGAAATCTTTTTTCTATTCCAAGGGATTTTGAAACAGATCGAAAGAAGATTTTTGCCTTCTACTTGATAAAAACCGGGTGCTCTCGAGATCGATCTATTTCATCCCAAGATCACCGAGAGCTGTGCGGAATGCGCGCAGCGCACGCTCAACTTGATCCGATTGCGGAGCCGCTTTCACTTCATGTGCAAGCGTGTTTCGCAATTTATGCGCGCTCCAAACTGCGTTGATATCGCGGAAGCGTGGTCCGGCTTTTTTTAATTTTTCTCCCAGGCTTCCCGTGTATCCAAGTTTCGTCAGCGCAAGATCCAGAACTTTATCGGCCTCTAAAATTTGAAGTGAAGGCTCGCGTGTCTGCTGGACGTGATTCCAGGCATCACGCACGCGCTTCAAATCAGAACCGCTCAATAAACGGCGGCGGGACATTTTCCAAACCATGAAACACACCATCAAAGCGATGATGATACCGACGAGGATTGCGGGGAACATGTGGCTACAGTCTAGTGCCTTCCTTCACATGCTGCCACGCCATTCGCGAATGCCGTGGCGCGAAGAAGTGATTTTGTGAAAATTATCTTTCAACAACATACGATCGATCGGTCACTGCGAGCTCTTTCCCGCAAAACTGGTATACTGCAAAACATTCGATCCCCTCTTCCCTCATGCGCATCTTCGCAATCCTGAAAATCGCACGACCTTCCGAGAACGTACATACGCGCAATCTTGTCTCGCCTACTCTTGGGGAAGAATGGATCGTCGCTCTCTGTTCACTCTGGTTTATCGGGGGATTATATTTGGACGGCTGGGCTCATAATCATCTCGATAGCGCACTCGAAACATTCTTCACGCCGTGGCACGCGGTGTTCTATGCCGGGTATTTTGCGAGCGCGGTCGCGCTCTTTCTTATCGCCTATCGTCATCTGCGTTCAGACGGCAACTTGTTCGATGCCATTCCCCGCGGATTCGGATTCGCGCTGATCGGTACCGGACTTTTCTTTGTGGGTGGCATCGGCGACATGCTGTGGCATACCGTGTTCGGCGTGGAGGCAGATATTGATGCCCTTCTCAGTCCGACGCATTTGCTCCTGGGCGTGGGCGCATTCCTGATGGTGAGCGCGAATGTGCGATCATGGCTCTACGCAGCCGATGAACGGCCAACGTTGACATGGCAATTACCGATGATTCTATCGCTGGCACTGACGCTTTCAGTGCTCACGTTTATGACGCAATATTCACACTTTATCGAGCCATTTGGTTCGGGATTGGCGATACCTCCTTCGGAAGATCTTGTGAATCATATAACCGGACGCGCCTTTGCAGGTTATTTGCTCCAAAGCATTTTTCTGATGGGATCGGTTTTTCTTATCCTTCGCCGAGCACCGCTCGCGCCGGGTATTCTTTCGATCCTGTTTACACTCAATGTCCTCGGCATGGCTCTAATGCGCGATGGATTGATCTTTGTGCCAGCAGCCGTCATTGCGGGAATCGTCGCGGACATCATGGCACTCTCCCTCTTCCCCCTCCAGGCGCACCTGAAACAATTTCGCATCTTCTCCTTTCTGGTCCCGGCCATTCTCTTTGGCTTATATATTTTGCTCATCCTCGCGACAAAAGGCACCTGGTGGTCTATGCACGCTCGTTACGCGGCACCTGTCTACGCAGGTCTCGCTGGATTACTCCTGAGCTTTGTCGCTGTCCCTGGAAAAGCGGAGCGACGATTGTAAAACCGGTCTTTTAGAGTGGAATCTGCCCGAAATATGGTCCAATTTTTTTATTGAACACAATTTGTATACAAAAATGCAAAAGGACAGTCGTTTTTTGTTTTCATATAAACAAAATTCGTCAATCTTATTATCCAACTCAAATACACTCGGTTCTTGACGACTTATCAAAACAGGTTTACAGTCCGTCCCTTTTCATTGACATTCTCTCCTTGTAAAAGGCAACAAAAGTTTTTCCCTCATTCATCACTTTCTCATCATCGCTATGACACCTTCATTTCGTATCTCGACTCAGACCCTCTGGAAATTGCTTGGGGGCAGCGCCGCACTTTTGAGTGCATTGCTTATATGGAATGCTGCGTTGAATATCCCGCAGGTTGCAGCTGATCCTGCCACGGGATGCATCGAAATACTGAAGGAAGCATTTGATAGTCAGAACAACAAAATCCTGACGGTGCCAGCCTTCACGTTCAAAGTGAACGGCCAATTCCCGATCCAGAATGATTCCCATGGACGCGCCAAGTACTTAAATGTTCCAGCCGGAACCTACACGATTTCAGAGGACTTGCCGGGAGGCTGGTCTCAGTTGAGCATGACGCCTTCGAATGGACAGGTAGTTGTGAGTGGCGGAACGGACTGTGTGGGCGTCATCATTAAAAATCGCCAGAACCCCGTTACGACAAACGGCTGTATCGAGATCACAAAGCAAGCCTACGATGCGCAGAATGTACCTTTTACAATCGTGCCTCCCTTCACCTTCCGCGTGAACGGCCAATTCCCGATTCAGAACAGCACGGATGGCATCGCGCGTTATCTCAATGTCCCCCCGGGTGTCTACGCAATCAGCGAAGATGCACTCAGCGGCTGGACCATCCAGAGCATGTCTCCGGCGAACGGACAGGTGACGGTTGCGAGCGGCAACACCTGTGCTGCTGTTTCCATCAATAACCGCAAGAATGCTTCTTCCTCTTCTTCCTCCTCTTCCTCTTCCTCCAGCTCTAGCTCCGTTCCTTCTGCCGATGTCTCGGTCTCGAAAACGGGAGTGTCCTCAGTCCCGCGCGGTACGAACGTGCAATATCAGATTTTGGTTTCCAATGCCGGACCTTCCGTCGCGACGAACGTCGTGATGACGGATGCCATCCCTGCAGGCTTGCAGGTGATCGCCTCCACGCCTGATGCCAACTGCAACGTACAGGCAGGAAACGTGGTGTGCTCCCTTGGTTCCCTTGCTGCAAATGCGTCCAAGACGATCACGCTGACATTTTCAGGCACGCAGAATTTGGCTTGCAACAGCTTCATTATCAACCAGGCAATCGCGTCTTCCGGCGTCAGCGATCCCGTGACGAGCAATAATCAAAGCCAGACGATTTCAACGCTCGTGACGTGCGCATCTTCCAGCTCCAGCTCTTCATCCACGCAGACCGGCTGTATCGAGATCCTCAAGGAGGCCTACGATCCTCAGAACAATAAAATCTCGACGGTGCCGGCTTTCACCTTCAAGGTGAACGGCCAATTCCCGATCCAGAACGACTCGCAGGGACGCGCAAAGTATTTGAATGTTCCAGCGGGAACATACATCGTCTCTGAAGATTTGCCGGCCGGATGGTCGCTGCTCAGCGTCACGCCGCAGAGCGGACAGGTGTTCGTTTCCGGAGGAGCAGATTGCGTCGGAGTCGCCTTCAAAAACCGCCAGAACTCGCTCTCCAGTTCATCCTCCAGTGTCACGCCCACCTTCACGATCTCCAAGACCGACAACCGCACAACCGCAATTCCGGGTGAAACGTTGACCTATGCCGTGGTCGTCTCCAACACGTCGACGACTGCTGCGACCAATGTCTCCGTCACAGACACGCTTCCGGCAAACGTCACGCTGGTCAGCTCCAATCCGACGGCCAGTCAAAACGGACAGACCGTCACCTGGTCCAATCTCGTGATCGCCGCAAACAGCAGCATCACGCTTACCGTCTCCGCACAGATTTCTGCAACCACCGCGAATGGCACCGTGCTCACGAACACCGCGCAGGTGGTGGGCGGACCTTCCGCTACGGACACCACAACCGTTCAGATCGGACAAGTACAGAACGGCTGTATCGATATCTTGAAGGAAGCATTCGATGCGAGCGGCCAGCGCATGACGACCGTGCCACAGTTCCTCTTCCGCCTTGATAACGGACCAACCGCCCAAAACGACGCAGCGGGTCGCGCATCCTTCCAGAACGTCACGCCCGGCGTCCATACCGTAACCGAGACAGTTCCCTTCGGTTGGAACCAAGCTCTGGTCACACCGGTCAACGGAACAGTGACGGTGCTTGCCGGCTCCACCTGCATCGGCGTCAACTTCAAAAATCAGCAACAGGTCTCGCAGACGCCTACGTTCGCGATCACGAAGACCGACAACCGTTCCACGGTGTCTCCAGATGAGACGCTGACGTATTCCATTGCGATCACGAATACATCCTCGGTCCAAGCGACCAACGTATCGGTGATTGATTTCCTCCCATCGCTTCTCACCTACATCTCCGCAAGCGACTCTCCGCAGATCAACGGACAAACCATCTCGTGGTCCGGCCTTTCCATTGCCGCAGGTGCCACGCGCACGCTGACGCTCTCGGCGCGCGTGTCGTCTTCCGCAGGCAACTTCTCCATCATCTCCAACACCGCCAGCATTTCGGGCGGTCCATCTGCCACAGATACGACAACGGTGCAGATCGGCGGTTCGCAGACGGCTCTCTCCATCGATCTCACCGACTCTCCGGATCCGGTCCGACCTTGCGAAATTCTCAGCTACACGCTGCGTGTCACGAACTTGAATGCCGGCACCACGTCTCCCCTTTCGATCCGCCAAACGCTACCAGGACAGGTGAGCCTCCTCTCCGCATCGGATGGAGGATACGCAAACTTCAACCAGATCGCGTGGGACAATATCGTCATCGGTGGCAACAGCAGCCGCACGCTGACATCCTCGGTGCGCGTGTCCTGCTCCGCAGTGGATGGCGACTCCTTGCGCTCGACTGCAACGGTGAACAACGTCTCCGACGAGGAAACGACGCGCGTCACGGATAGCAACAACAACTCCGGCAACCGCGTGCGCCTGGATATCACCGATCGTCCTGATCCAGTCCGTCCCGATGAGGAACTGGTCTACCGCATCACCGTGCGCAATGAAGAAAACCGCACGCGCCGCGACTTGATCCTTCTTGCGACGCTTGATGCTAAGACCGAATTTGTCTCTGCGAGCGGCAACGGTCGCATCCGCAACAACGATCAGGTCCGATGGGAATCGATCTCTCTGGCTGCCTACGAATCTCGCACGTTTGAACTTGTCGTTCAGGTTGATAGAAATGCGCGCGACGGGGATTCCTTGCGTCTCCGCGCGACCGTGGATAGCGAAACCGACACGGAGACGACGCGCGTGGAGGACGATGCGTACAATCCTCCGTCTGTCCCCCCGATCTCCGGAAACCTCTCCCTCTTGAAGCAGGCAGATCGCTTTGAGGCCAATCCGGGAGACACGACCGTCTACACGATTACGATTAAAAACGATACGAATGTTCCGATGGCAAACCTCAATGTGCTGGACACCTTTGCGTCCAATCAAATGACCATTCTTGATGCTGACGGCGGCGTGATTGGAAACGGAACAATCTCCTGGTTTATCCCGACTATCGATGCGCGCCAGACACGCGTACTGCGCTACCGCGTACAACTGATGAAGAACCTCCAACACGGCGATGTCGTGCGCAACACGGCACAAGTCACCGGCGGCAATCTGCCCGGCCCGCTCAATGCGTCCGCGGAAGTACGAATCATCAAGCAGTTGCCACAGACGGGTATCGGCGACTTCTTCTCCCCACTTGAAAATTCAGGACGCTTCCTTCGTCCGTTCAACGGCTCGAATGGAGCTGCTGCGATCGCTCTCTGGAGCACGATCCTGACAATGGGCGCGACTGCCGTAGGCATCGCGATGCGCCGGATCATCTGATTCTGATCAATTAAAAAGCTCAGCAGATCAATTAAAAAAGCTTCGCACCTCAGCGGGGCTTTTTTTGTTTTACAAAAGCCGAAAGAGCGATGCCACCCAACCGTCTTCATAGAGGTACTTCCTCCCTTTTTCTCCCATGGATAACGAGCCACAACCCACGCAACCACCCGCTCAGCCACAGAAAGGCGGCACCGTTCCCGACCCAGTCGGATACGATCTCGGCAGACCCGAACAACCGGATGTGACGACGGGCAAAGGAAATGATTCTGCAACACCCGACGCAGGGGCGATGAATGCGTGAATGAATGTTTTACTGAGCGTTCAATCGATGCGCGTCTTATCTAAGCAGTCATCGCCTTATGCTTCATTCCGAGATAACGTCTCCGCGTTTCTTCGTCAAACTTTTCGATCGCATACCGAAGCATCGTTCGCGGCATGGTTGCCGCATGTCGATGGAGAAACTTCTCCAGCATGGCTCTGTCTTTTTTCCCGGCTTCGCGCAGCATCCAGCCGACCGCCTTATGGATCAAATCATGAGGATGATCCATCAATGCTTTCGAGATGCGAAATGTTTCTTCCAGTCTTCCCTCGCGAATGAATGCAAGTGTGGAAACGATCGCGATGCGTTGCTTCCAGAGATGATTCGCGGCCGCCAGCGTATCCAGCAACGCCGTGTCTTTATCCAGCAGCCATACTCCAAGAATTTGCGGCGCGGACGCGTCTACCAGATCCCAATTATTGATGCGATTCATATGGCGAAGATAAAAATCGATGATGCTTTTCCGTCTGCGTTCATCAGCGTGTTGAAATTGCCACACTACAATCAGAAGCGCTGCGAGTCGGCACTCATGAATGGGATCATCAAGCAGTATTCCCAATTGCTCAAACGAAAGATCGCGATAGTCTTTGATGATCGTTCGAATCTCCGGAACCGTGATTCCCAGAAACTGGTCGCCTTCTCCGTACTGGCCTTTGCCCGTCTTAAAAAACCGCGGAAAAAATGCAGCTTTCTGAGGGTCACGCCGAGCGCGGAGCGCTTGTAGGAGGAGACGACTGATGGAAGCAGTATAACAGTTTCTTATTTTTCAGGTTCCAGGAGCATAAAACAAGGTATGCAGCCAAATATTGGCCCTAATCCGGGATGTAACCTTGGATCAAAAGCTCCACGCGAAAGAAATACGGCGAAATTGGCGCAAAGCAGCACTTTCGAAATACAGACTTTAAGGCGCTTTGTAGCCATAATTTGGCAACGTCGTGACTATAAATTGACAAACAGTCATTAATTGTTTACATTTGTCTCTAATGCCTGAAAATTCAAGTCAAAAACCGGCTGAAAAGAGTCTGGAAACACCGCCTGATTTGGGCGCCATCGAGAGTGCAAAAATACCCGGTATTTACATTGAACGCCTGGAAGGAAAGAAGCCGAATGTGCGCGTGGATTTGCAGAAATTATTCGGTATTACCGCCGAACAAGAGAATAACGAGAATAGCCTCAAAGACGCAGTCAATGCATTCAACAGACGCATACAAAAGATGCCGGATTCACAGCTGTCTCCGGAGCAACGAGATGCCATTAAAACAATGGTGATGAGAATCGCAAATAAGAAACTAAAGGAAATGAGCTCTGTGCTTGCCCCAAAAAAACAACCCGCACCAGTAGCGCCAGCTCTAACGCAGCCATCAAGTGCCGGCACCATCAAAGAAAAGAAATTGGTCACGCCATCACAGGCGCTCTCTAAGCGGAAAGGAATAAAAGGAGCCTGGGCTTTGCTGTATGGAGGCATTGCCGCAGGTGCAGCCTTGGTTGCCTCGGGTACCGCGGGAGTGGTCGGCTGGAAAGTCATGAAAGGTGCAGAGGAGCAGAAAGGAAAAGTTGATGATGCTCCTTCCGTTCTTATCGCAAAAAATGAGCAAGTTCCGCCGCAGAGCGGGGAAGAAAAAATCTCTTCCGCATTGCCGCAGCAAAATAAAATTTTGCCGGTTCAGTCCCCCATGAACAATGGTGCGGACTCCGTCCCAATGCCCGAGCATTCAGACGAGATGCCAATGGAGGTGACTCCCCTCCCTTCGCCGCCTCCTGCCCTTCCGGAAAATCCACCCGAAAAAACACCGATGAATGTGCAGCCTCCTCTCCCAAAGAATCCATCCGTGAAAAATGTGCAGGTCAAAACGGAGATGCAGAAAATCAACGAACTGCAAGCACAGGTGAAAAATGCAGGTTATCTGACGCAGAAATTGCACGCAGACTTCCTGGTGGGCAAAAGCATTTATGCGCCGAACCTTATCCAGCCACCCCGCTGGAAAACCTCAACCGTTCGCATAAGCAGGGAAATGAAAAATTATTCGGATGGCATGCATGCAGATATTTGCTTGCCGATCCCCCAAACAATGGGCAATCAAATCGTACTCGGATCAAAAGCGGGAGTACAAATTGGTAACAAAACTCTGGATTCAACTGAATATTCGAGCGAACTTATGTTTCTGAATCCCGCAGATGAAGAAAATCCCTATGGCACCTATTTTCTACGGTTTAAAATTGCGGCAGCAACATTGGCAGCGCATAGGCAAAGTAAGCAAGCGGGTACTTCATTTATTTTGCATGCGGATACCGCAATGCTGTTTCCCGAATATCCCAGCGATACTGCCAGTGTGAAACAACGAGAACTGATCACGAAGAAATGGGCATCGAGTATCAAACAACCGCTTCCGCCCTATGAAATAGGAGAAAATTTGGTGAAACTGCCACCCACGACGCAAGCACTGTTCAAAAAAACCCAGGGTATGACCACGCCCTTTGAGCGCTTAATGGCCGGCTACGATTCCGCCTGTGCATTAAAATATTCCGCAAAAAATACCAACCTTGAAACGCTTGATGCGCTCACAACTGATGCAGGTGATTGTGGTGTAAAAGCTATAAAAGCTCTTGAAATTGCCAAGGTGCGTGAGGCTTTTTTTGTTGCCGGGTTTGCTGCGCATCTCTCTGGCCAGAAAGAAGGAGGGCATACTTTTATAGTCGCCGTAATGGGAGAAAAAGGGAAAGAACGAAGTTTTGTGATGGATCCGCTGGGAGTGAACAATGGCTATATTGGGCCACAGTATTTAGGGACGACCCCGGGTAAGGGCGCATTTGTTCACCTCGGAACAAACGTCGGCACAACGACTCTAGGCGCGCTCAATAATAATAAAAAAAGATCGTCATTAAACGCCGGGTTATGGTTTGATAATAGTACGAATGATAATCGCGGCTGGCCTGCCATCTCTGTGGATGGATTGCATGGCAAATTTGCCAAGAATATGCCTCGACTTCAAACCGTTCCGGAGATTATTGCGCTCGCGGGAAAGATGGAAGAAACCCATCATAAACTTTATAAACGATAATCAACGAAGCGGGCAATAGGTACAACGCGCGCATCAACGTCAACGGCGAGTAATGCTGATGCGGTAGTATTCTCCGCTATGCTCTTTCCATGAACAGAGATGGTACTTTTTACAAAGCATATGCGACGTTCATGCTGGGAATACTTCTTCCTTTTACGCCCACTGCGGCCTTTGGGCCCGCGCCTTTTCCTGATATGACAAAGTCCTGGTACGGCTATCAAGAAAATGTGGCGTACTTGAAAGACAAGGGATCGATCGGTGGATATCCCGATGGACTTTTTCATCCGAAGCAAACCGTCAACCGCGCGGAATTTTTGAAGCTTGTCTTTCTTTCCAAGGGCGACGGTGAGCCCGTCGCGGATGATTGTTTTGATGATGTCCCGGCGGACGCGTGGTTTGCCCCGTTCGTCTGCGCCGCAAAACGACGAGGCATTGTGAGTGGATACAAAGTCGGTGGGCGCCAACTCTTCCGTCCCGAGCAACCGATCGTGTTCGCGGAAGCCGTGAAAATGACGGTGCTCGCCTACGGTAAGGAAATCACGGAAGGCCGCGGCGAGCAATGGTACAAACCGTACGTCGATGAGTTAAACCGCCAAAAGATTCTTGCCAGCTGGTCCTACGTTCCTTGGGATCCCATCACGCGCGAGCGCTCCGCCGATCTCATCGCAAAGTTTGTGCGGCATGATGAGGACCATATTGCTTCCAATCTCTCGCCGGGGTGCGGATCATCGGGACGCAATCCATCGTTGACGCTGTCAGTAGCAGGACAAGATCGTACCTATTTGCTTACGCAGGCACGTTCTGCGTCTTCTCAAAATCCTTCGCCGCTGATTATTGCGTTCCACGGCCGTACCAATAGCAACGCGCAGGTTCGAAACTACTTCGGCCTGGACAGAGCGGCATCAAATTACTTTATCGCCTACCCTGCCGGAATCTCCAACGGCAACGGCGCTTACTCATGGTCGAACCCGGGTGACAAAGCGCATGAACTGCGCGACCTCGCATTGTTTGATGCCATCGTGGAGGAATTAACACAGAGCTTCTGCATCGACATGGACCGAATTTTTGTCAGTGGCCATTCGCTCGGCGCATGGTTCGCCAATTCCGTCGCATGCGCGCGCGGAGGCATCGTGCGTGGCTCCGCCACCGTGGGCGGTTCCACAACGATGACCAATTGCACGGGACCGACCGCCGCGATGATCATCAATAATCCCAAAGACGCTCTTTCGTCGCACAAAGCAGCGGAAATGATGCGAGACATCCGCATCAAAGCAAACACCTGTTCGTCTTTGCATCAAAATTCAGAGCCATCATCACTCTCCTGTACGCGCTATGCGGCTTGTGCGGAAAATCCCGTGGTCTTCTGTCCTCACACCATCGATACCGAGCGCGACGGCTCCTATTATCCGCATGTCTGGCCGCAGGGAACGGGACAGGCAATAGTAAAATTTTTTGAGGGGTTGTGATACGGCTGCGCCAATTCAATATGATTTTAAAACACATCAACTGAATCGAAGATCACAGAAAGGCCTACATCATCGCAAACAACACCGCCGCAATCGCCAGCATCGATGCCAAGTTGTAGAAAGCATCGAAACACATGTGCGCTACGGATTTGCCGGCCCACGTGTATTCGTTGACGATAGTGAGAGCTGTAAATGGCAGCCAGAGAATAACGGCGATGATCAGCGCGTCGCCGATATTCGACAGTGCAACGAGCTCAAAAGCTCTGCCCATGATTGCCGCCTGTACGAACGCCATGACTAGGCTGGCGCTGATGCCAGGGATCATCATCGAAAATTTTATGTCCTCTTTTCTAGGCTCAGCAATATTATTGAATTTCATCCAATGCTTGCCGAAGAGCGGTCCGTGCCAGAGAAAACCAACCAGGAACGATGCGGCGACTGCAAGAAGCACAGCGATCCAATGTGTCTGCACATACTGAGCAACGGCAATGAGATGATCCATGAAAGAGGGGGGAAGGCTTCATTGTACTCCCGTTTAGCACCGTGGAAAGAAACGGATAATCAACTGTCACTCCCGTTCAAGAAAAATGTATCGCCCAAGAAAGCCAGTATTGCTATCAACACTACGGGAGAAAGAAATAGTCCGACTTGAATGGTGGTCGTCAGCAGTGTCACTACTGTCCTCTTCCATAATGGCGCCTGACCGACAATGCAGAAATCTCGTCTTTTGCGAAAGGCCCCGCCAACGCATATGGTTATTTTTTCGTTCAACAGTCCGCCGATGAGATTGGCAAAATATTGCTCTCCTTTTCCCAGAACAACGGGACTGGAGGGAAGCATGGAACTGGTGGGCGGGAAGTACCACGCAAAGAGGCGTCGCTCCATAAAATACATACTGCTTGCTACAAAAATTCCAAGGAGTGTCACTCCTACAATGGTGGATAAAAAAGATGTGGGCATACATTGATAGTACTCAAATGAGGTATGACAACAAGATCATTCTGCAGCCTGCTCTGCATTTTATTGCCAGTTAAAAATCAACAACGCAAGTATTACCAGAAACACCATCGGAGAAAAGAATAATGAAATTTCGATGGTGATTTGAAGCAGTGCGACGAGGGCCTTCTTCCACAGGGGCGCCGGACCGACGATGTAGAAACTTCGAAATATGCGGACGCCAAAGGTGATGTAAATGCTGATCTCCTCACCTATGAGCCGTCCAATGGCAGTGGCAAAATATTGCTCTCCTTTTCCGAGAACAACGGGACTGGAGGGGAGCATGGAACTGGTGGGCGGGAAGTACCACGCAAAGAGGCGTCGCAGTATAAAAAAACTGCTGCCAGCTGCGAAAGCCCCAAGAAGCGTCACCGCTACAGTGGTAAATAAAGGAGATGTGAGCATATGCCAATAGTAGCAATAAAGGATGACAAAAAAATCCTTTGTTACTTTGCTCGCTGACGGCGGGAACGCCTCTCGGTAATCATGCGTGGATCGCGTTCATTTGGTGGATCGCGGTGACGGCTATTTGTATTCCGCTGTGCGGACGGATGTTTAGGAGATATTCGAATTAGGCTTGTGATATTTTGGAGGTTTATATAAGGAAGATGTATTTGCATCAATTTGTCGGCATCGCATGCTAGAATCAGCCTATGCAAAAAGAAATAAATCTTGCTTTCATCGATGGCCAAAATCTACATCTGGGGACAAAGCAGAATGGCTGGAAAGTAGAACATAAAAAATTCAGGATATATCTGAAAGATAAATACCATGTTGAGGAGGCATACTATTTCCTCGGTTATATAACGGAGGAACAGCAAGACCTGTATAACAATTTACAGAAATCCGGTTTTATCGTTCTTTTCAGAGAGCACAGCTCAAATTTAAAGGCGACCAAAAAAGGGAACGTTGACACTGATATTGTTTTTGAAGTGATGAAAACCATCCTAGAAAGGAAAGATTTTAACAAAATACTTCTCGTTTCTGGAGATGGTGACTATAAAAAACTTGTGGATTTTCTCGTTAAAAAAAATCTCTTTAAGAAATTGCTTTTTCCGAATAAGCAATTTGCTTCTTCTTTATACAACAAGCTCGGCTCAGAATTTTTCGATTATCTCGAAAATCCCGACATTCAATCCAAAATCTCGTTCAGGCAAAAGAAAAGGGCTCCTTAGGCACGAAACCGTTTGGATCCCTCTTCGTCTTGATACAAATACAGTATATCTTTTCGTAGTTTCTGAGCAAGTGTTTTTCCGCACTTCTATTTCCTTGTTTTATGTCTATGTAAAGCCAAAAATGGACTGATCGGATGGTTCCTATTGCCACCTTATACACGCTGATTGAAGGATAGATAGGTCAAATGATCCAATGTTCCATGCCTGATGTTTGCTCTGATAGCCGCCATAATAATTACAAAGACAATTAATCCAAAAATAAAACCAATGATGATCATTGATTCTTTGTCAGGCTTTCGATCAAAAGGGACAAATCCGGGAACGCCAAAGAAAAATATGGCACCCGACACCACCAGCACTGCAATAATTCCCACGATGATTTGGATGAGAGTTTCCATTGGCGGAAGGAAAAGGCGGAAGAACCTGTGAGACGATTGTATCGGCGGATTGAACGGATCACACACTCAAATTAAGAAGGAGTTTTTATGCAGATACGGTAGATGTTTGCTATAATCGTCGCACTATGCGCAAAATCATTCCTCATCTCTGGTTCGACAAAGAAGCAAAGGAAGCCGCCGAATTTTATGTTTCCGTGTTCTCAAATTCCAAGATCACCAGTTCGTCCGTCATCACCGATACGCCCTCAGGAGATTGCGATATTATGAATTTTGAACTCCGGGGCCAACCGTTTATGTCCATCAGCGCGGGGCCGTATTTCAAGTTTAATCCGTCGGTATCGCTCATGGTCAATTTCGATCCGTCGCGAGAAAAGAATGCCAAAGAACAAATCGATGCGGCGTGGGAGAAACTATCTGAAGGCGGAACAGTGTTGATGCCTCTCCAGGAATATCCGTTCAGCAAGCACTACGGCTGGATTCAAGACAAGTTCGGACTCTCCTGGCAGCTGATTCTGACGGATCCATCCGGCGAAGAGCGGCCCGCGATCATCCCATCGCTGCTGTTTGTGAACGAGAAGTGCGGCAAGGCGGAAGAAGCGATCACGTTTTACCTCTCCGTCTTCAAGGAGACGAAATTAGGCAAAATCATGCACTATGGCCCAGGACAGGAACCCAATAAGGAAGGAACCGTCATGTTCGCGGACTTCAAACTTCTGGACCTGTGGCTCGCCGCAATGGATGGCGGACTCGTACATAAATTTGACTTCAACGAAGCCATTTCCTTCATCGTGCATTGCGAGAATCAAGAGGAGGTTGATTATTACTGGAAAAAACTTTCTGCTGTTCCCGAGTCCGAACAGTGCGGCTGGCTGAAGGACAAGTTCGGCGTGTCGTGGCAAATTGTTCCGTCCGCCATGGATAAGATGATGGCAACCAAGGACAAAGCCGCACTTCAGCGCGTGACTCAGGCATTTCTTGCAATGAAAAAGTTTGATATTGCCGAGTTGGAGAAGGCGTATGAAGGGAAATAGGACTTGGGTGTGGGCAACTGTTTTGGTTGTGCGGACGAATCAGACATCCACTTTTGAGGAGGTGTTTGGAAGTTGTAAAGGGGCTTGATTTGAGAGAAGTAGGGGGCAAGCTGGTCAGCAATGATGATTTGCATTTCTATAGAACAAAGGTATTGTTTGCCATCCTATGGAGAATTCTTCAGAAAATCACCTTATTCAGGAACTTTGTGATCCTGAGTCAGCACTCTATAGCCGCCACCTTTCTTGGTGGGTCGGTCAGTTACGCGAATCCAAACATCAGTCCAGAAGTGCAGAAACGGGAAAATTCGATTATGCAATTTATCACGGATGTAGAGGGGTTTACGAAGCAAGCAGACATCTTATGGGCAACCCTGCTTATATCAAGATCGGAGAGGCTATCATTCAAGAACTTACAAATGCACTACCACTTGCGACTGAAGGATCGGCAGCATGTCAGAACATTGAGCAACTTATCCAAAGCATTCGCAGAGGTGTTGAAGAATTTCAAGCAGAGAAATAACCCTGCATTCACTTTCATAAGGCAGACAGATCTATAAACACGATTTTATCTGGCTGGGAAGCCGGGATTCAAACATACAGCGCAAGCCCATTCCCCTTGTCGTACAATTTCGAGAGATCTGCTATCCTGCATCACTAGATATGAAAAAGATTCCTGTTCTATTGGCTCTACTGCTCCTTGCCGGATGCGAGGACAACGCCACATTCTGGACTGTGGAAACCTGCAACACGCGTTTGGAGCAGGACATTGTGGACTTTGTGGAATACCAGCAGGAGTTCGCCAAGGCTCAGTCTGCTGCTCTGACGGCCGAAAGGAGAGGCGATGCAGCAGGTGCGGAGGCGAATCGGAAGAGTGCGGAGAGTCGCAAGGAAAGCACGCGATCCCTTCTCAAATTTATCGACAGCAATATCGCGCCGGTTTGCGAAGGCAAATTCCGCTCGGATCTGCTCGCTAAAGTTGATGATGCACGCAAGTTCGCGGAGGGTGCCACGGCAGCGGCCGTGAAAGAGGAGGGCATGCCTGACCTGCGTGTCACGAGCATCACCTCCGCCTTCGTCCCCTTCGAGATGGATCAGTTCGGCCGTTGCGAAGGGCCGTTCCTGCATCTCGTCTTCACCGTTACGAACGGTGGTGGCGATTTCCCGCGACCGGTGGATGCGCAGACATTCACGGAGCGTGCTGAGCGGCCTGCAGCAGAACTACAATACTTCACCGTCATCGGCGAACTGGATTTCGGCAACGAAATGAAGCAGCGCCTGGACCTTACGGTGAATGGCGATACGGGAAACATCCCAAGCGGCGGAACTATCACGATCCCGGCCAAGGTGAAGATTGGATACAACCAGACACAGGCGAAAGCTACGGGCAAAGTTGCGGTTGCGGCTCTCCTCAAAAACGGCAGCGCGGACTTCGTCTATAGCACCGAGCTCCCCGTACCTATCTGGGACATCTACACCGAGTCGCACCAAGTGTTGCCTCCAAAAAAAGACCAAGACGACGGAAAGACGTACATTCTCGCCAAGGCAGTCGTCACCAATAAGGGCGGCTCACCCACGCCGGGACCCATCCAGGGCAGTTTTATCATCAAGGACACTGATACTGGCCGGCAGATCACCAGCTGGTCGGAGAAGACCAGCGGGCCCGTCTCCGGCGCAACAGACATGTACGCCAAGATCCGCTACGACGGCGGCAGCTTTACACATGCGACAGTGGAATCCTCCATTATCCCTCTCTGTCCCGATGGCACGGTGGGTAACCTGGCGGATGGGGATACGAAGAATAATATCCGATCGTTGGTTGAGCGGTAAACAGAGGTGGAGTTGGGTGGCTGGGGCTGGTGGATGATTTACGAAACGTGAACATTTTCGAACTGCCCGGCTTCGTCTGCCATTCGGCCTCGAGCTCATGGCCGAGAGGCGGACTACGCCGAGGCATCCTCTCAACTGTATTGGATCAGCCAATCTCGGCGTAGCTCCCGCAGGAGCGGAGACGGATGGCTGGGGCTAGTGGATGATTTACGAGAAGCAAACTGGACCGCATTTGTGGAGCGATCCAGTGAATTACTGCGATATTTGAAACTTATTTTAAGCCTGGCTTTCAACTCGATCTTTTATTTCTTGAAAACGTATCCCCGCTTCATCCTGAGCCCAGTGACCTTTTCGAATAAGTTCATCTACTACATTTCTCGCCTTTTCCTCAGGCCTATGATCACCTTGAAGATATAGTTCAATCTGCTCGATAAGTGTTTGCTTTTCCATAGCTTCAGCTGCTTTCGGGCTTAGTCCACTACCACTCAATAAACTGGCGATTTCTTGCTTGTAACCATCATAACCAAGACCTTCTGACGAAGCCTGTTCCTGTAGTGCGGAGGATAGAATAGCATTCAATTTACTATCTCCAATTTGTGTAACAGTGTTCAAAATCTCCATTGGATATTCAGAAGATCCACCACTAATACGCATTTCAAGGCTAATAAAGGCCGATGCTAAAGCTTCTGCCAGAATCGTTAGACGTTGTTCGTCAGTAAGCTCTTCGGATGATTCGATTTCTTTCATTGGAGATTAGAAAAAATAGAGGAGTAGTAAAAATAGGTGATTATTTTACATATAAAATTTATTTTGTCAATGGCTGGGGAGGAGGGATTCGAACCCCCGAATGCCTGCTCCAGAGGCAGGTGCCTTACCACTTGGCTACTCCCCAATGATGTAGTGAACATATCAGATCTTTAACGATGGAGACTATCCTGCACGCCGTAGTCCAAAGACGAAGGTGGGGCTACTCCCCAATGTGAAGACCAGAGATTACCGGAATCCTACCAGACTATTTGGCTCCGGGAACGGGAATCTAGCGGAGGGAACGGGCTGAGGCAAATGCAGCTATTTGGTCCTCTGCGCGCGATTTCATAGAGAAGAGTCCCCTTCTATGGCTTCCCGATGCTATCCTGCGGAGGATTTCTCTTTACGCATTCGTCAGTCATGCAAAAATCTCGCCTTCTCTACGGCCTCATCGGCATTTGCACTCTGGTTTTGATCATTGTTGCCGTTACAGCAAAGCGCATGTACCCCGCTATCGCGCCTGTTGTGCAACAGCCACCGGGAAACATCGCGGAAATGATTGCGGAGAATACAACCGATAAACCTCTCACGCTGCCTGCGGGATTTTCCATTCGTGTCTTCACGGCGGTCAGTGGTGCGCGGGATATAGAGGAAGACAGTGACGGAACGCTGTGGGTCAGTCAGCCGGGGCAAGGCACGATCACGAAAATTCTGCGCGACGAAACGAAGAGTGTTGCGGTATCCGGACTGTCGCGCCCGCACGGACTCGCGTTTGATCCGAAGACGCAGTCATTTTTTGTCGCGGAGGAACGACAAGTTCTCCGGTATGCGCTCTCGGCGGATGGATCACTCTCGGAACCCGAAAGCATCTATCAGCTTCCCGCGTCGCGGGGCGGACACTGGACGCGCTCGCTCGGCATCGGGCCGGATGATCGACTGTATGTCTCTGTCGGATCAACGTGCAACGTGTGCGAGGAATCCGAGGAACGGTATGCAGCAATTCTCTCCATGCGCCAGGACGGGACCGATGCGAAAGTTATCGCCAAGGGACTGCGTAATGCGGTGTTCTTCACTTGGCAAAATGGCAAGATGTTTGCGACCGACATGGGCCGCGATCACTTGGGAGATGATTTGCCGCCGGAAGAAGTGAATGTGATTCAGGAGGGCGCGCACTACGGATGGCCGTTTTGTTACGCACAAAAAATTCGCGATACTTCCTATCAACGCTCCAACACTTTCAATTGTGCAACGACAGTCGCGCCTATCGTGGAAATGCCGGCGCATATGGCGCCGCTCGGTCTCACGTTCATTCCGGACAGTTGGCCGGAAGAGTATCGCGGTGATTTGCTCGTGGCGATGCACGGTTCGTGGAACCGCTCGGTGCCCGACGGCTACAAAATCATTCGCGTGCCGATGAACGCGAACGAAGAACAAGACGGACCCATCGAAGATTTTATCGCGGGCTGGTTGCAGCCGGGCGGAGCGCTGGGACGTCCGGTGGATCTCCTGATCCGCAAAGATGGTTCGCTCTTCATCACGGATGACAAAGCGGGTCTGGTGTATGAAGTGAAACCGCTGCAGGAAGCCACAAATTGATGCTTCCGATCCCCTTCTCTACTTCGTCCGATACGCAGTGGATTTCACTTGGCTCACCGGAAGATCCACCCATTGGAACGTCGAGTTGCTGTCTTTCCAAGTGATAGTACCTGGCAGGCTGCGCGTGCCGAGTTGATTGAGCGAGACTTGCAACGTGCTGGAGCCGACGACAATCCCGGAAGTAACGGTGCCCCTAAGACCCAACTCCAAAGTGCCGGAGGCATCGATCACGGGAATGATGGGACTGGCGTCCAGAGACTGACAGGTGATGGTGATCGTTCCGGTAGTTTGATCGGAGGAACACGCGGCAGCCTGGAGCGGATTGGCGCGATGATACAGCGTGATGCCGTCGCTCGCGATCTGCACGTTGGATGCCGTCACGGTGAAGACGAGCTTCGTGAGTGTTACCGTGTCCGTGCCATTTTTCGTATTCTGATTTTGTGCGGTGCGAAAGCGGAAGATGCCGAACGTCGCGGAGCCGACCGGAACAACGGCGCCGTCCAGATCCGGGCTCGCATTTTCGATCGTGAGAATTTTTGCGCCGACCCAGTCATGCGTGCTGCCGGTGATGGCGATGTTTGCGCCAGGCGAATCATTGCCGATGATGATTTCTCCTTCCGCGTCACTATCACCGTCGGTCTGCGAGAGATCTTTGCCAGTGGCAAGTCCGCGCGCCGTCACGGCAGGACTGGAGATGCTGTCGCTCAACGTGGGAATGAAAGTCTGGCCGCTCACTCCGCCTTCAACATCGGTTTTTCCAACGGCGCGGACCAGGATTCTCTTATCTTGATCTTTCATGACAGTGAGCAATCCCTCCGCGGCTTTCGCGCAGAAAAGGCCGGCCGTGGGCTGCGCACAAGAGACCATCCGAGCGGTCGCAAACGGTTGAGTCGCTCCATCGAGAAATAATTCCAACGCACTGACGTTATCGCCGCCCGCTCCGATAGCGAGTCCGGTCACAAGCACATTCTCGCCCGTTGCACGCAGGCGCAAAGCGAGAACATCGGTCTTCTCTCCCAGGAGCAATTGTTTGCTGGTGATGATCGATGCATCTTGTTTGACATAGAGCATGCCGCGCTCGCTCACCGTCACCATGCGACCCGGGCGTGTGTGCACCGTAATGCGGCAGATATTCGGCCCGAGGCATCCTGCCTGATCCGTCTCGATGGACGGCGATAATTCTTTCCCATCGATCGCGCCCTTGGCGGTAACATACTGCGCATCCGACGTCAGAAATCCGATGGCAACGCCGACTGTGGCATTGGCAGAAAGATCTCCGCGCACATCAAAGCGACGGCTTTTGCCGATTTTCAGAGGATAGGTGAGTGCCGAAAAGAAAACGGTGCCGCCCTGCAAACGACCGTCAGCAACGAATGTCTCAGCCGATCCATCGCCATTGGCATCGGCGTAGAGGCGATAGTGACTGATCGATGCGGCATCGCCGCTTTCCGCGCGCAGTTTGAATCCGGTGAGAATCACATCCTGGCGCGCGGGAGTCGCACGAAACGCCAGCAGGGAAATGCCGGCCGCACCGGCCGTCGTGTCGCCGGTGCCGGTGGAAATCTGCTCTATAAGGAGCGCGCCCTGTTGGAATGTTTCCGGAAAAGGATTCGGGGATGACGAAGAGGAAGACGCGGGCGCCGATGGATGCGTTGTTTCCGTCACGAAGGAAAGCGGAACACCGAGCGACACGATCATCTGCGCCGTCTCGCCGCGGGTCAGATTGTGCGAAGGTGATTGCGGAATGTTCGCAAAAACATTGAGCAACGCCGCGGCATCCATATAAGGATCGTACCAATGGGCCGGCTCCATTATGTAGACCGGCAGCGGCATCTTCCACGCCTTCATCGCCATTTTCAGAGCCTCCGCAGTAATGACGATCGATGCACCGCGAAACGTGCCGTCGGGATAGCCCTGCACGATGCCGCTCTCTTTCGCCATGCACGCCGTCACCCAGTACCACTGCTCGGTGCCGGTAAAATCTTTAAAGCATCGACGATCTTTCACCGTTCCCGCTTGGTTTCCATACACCGACAACATCAAAATTTTCAGCAATTCCGCACGGTTCACGGGACGATCCGGCTTAAACGTGCCGTCGGGATATCCTTTCATAATGCCGCGCGTGCGAAGAATATCGATGGCCGCTTCATGCGGATGATTCTTCACGTCCGGAAATGATGCTGCAAACGAAACCGGCGTCGCTAAAGATACCATCATTCCGATCACGAGGCTGAGTGTGCGCATGGGCGACAGTGTATCCGCGACGCAAGAGAAGCGCGACGGAGTTTCCAGAGATTTATGCGATTATCATTTAATCAGCACCCTTCTGCTCTTCATAGGAAGCCTCATTCTGCGCGGCATCCTGTTGCTGTTTTTGCTGAATCAGGGCATCCGTCCCCGGCTGCATGTTGATCTGCGTCGTCTGCTCCTTCTTTTGCTGATCGCGCGTTTTTGTGCCCGCATCGGTCCCCTTGTCCTCCCCCTCGTCTTGCGTCTGCATTTTTTGCATCAACACGTTGCGTTCCAATTTGAAAAGCTGCTTGCGGTTCTCTTTCTTCTTTTGCTCTTTATTCTCCCCCTGCCCATGATCCGCTCGATCAAAGTAATGCGCAGAGCCCGATGAGACATCAATTTCATCGTCCTTTTTCATGGGAAGAGGATAGCAGAAATTGCCGTACCATGCCCCCCGGCAAATGGCAAAAATCAGGGCGACAGGTCTGCAGATTGAGGTATTCTTTCCCCAAGCACCCGTAGCTCAGTTGGATAGAGCGCCTGGCTTCGAACCAGGAGGTCGTAGGTTCAAGTCCTGCCGGGTGCACCATGTACCAGAACGCCGCAGGCAGCCTGGTGTTTTTTTAATGTAGGCGGCGTTCGGTACATGGCGCAGCCCACAGAGCCGAGGACGTTCTGGGACATGGAAGTGGAAATGCGAAGCGAACTGGGCATTTTTGCAAGATAACTACTTTTAATGTGCCCTTTGAATTATCTCTTTTAGTCCTGCCTTGAAATCAATCGGAATACCTCTTAGGTGCTCAGGCACAATCTCAATCCTTTGCTGCACACCTAGATAACTTGCCAGTCCATTAATAGTGCGTGTGAAATTTAATACATTGAAAAGACACCCTTGGTCATCTTTATCCAATACCTGATCATAAGCCAATTTTTGTATGGCCTTTCGTGTATTTTCTACATTATCTATTTCCATAGGATACAGCGCATCAATTAGGCGATAGGTCCATTTCCCATCCTTTTGGAATACGGTGATGTTATCGTTTCCTGCTAGGTCTAATATCTCGCCCGTCTCGTTTGTATAGCGAATGACCTTTTGTACCAGATCACAAAGCACTTTTTTTAAATCTGCATCTTGCTCTGCATTTGCCACTAGGTCATTAAGACCATCGTTGTTTTGGACGCGAAGGAAAGCTTGAACCGTTGGGCTATTCTTTGTATTTCCATCCAAAAGTGATGCGGTCACGGAAGAATATTCTGCATCATTTGTTAATTCGGGTTGGATTTCTGCATAACCGCCTACGAGGTTTAAGCGGTGTGCATCTTGCAGCTCCTCAGCACGTCTTTGCAGAGTAATTGCCGTCCATGCTTCATCTGTAGGCCCAGGGATTTGTCCCTCATAAATTTCTGCAAGTATCCGTGAAGTAACTGGAACCTTTTGCAGTATCTTTGCCTGTCCCAATATATGTTCCTTGCCAAAGTAACTCTTCATCCGTTGAAAACGGCTGCGCTCATAGCGTAAATATTCCATTGCTCTTTTTCTATCATTCAATTCGTCCAATGGCTTACCTTCTTCTTTATTCTTATCCATATTGAGTTTCAGTATTTGCGTATCAGCCTTGGCGACTAGAGTTGGGAAAGCAGGAATGTCATACACAATTTGGTTGCCTCCACGCGCTAAGTATTTTGGCTGAAATTGTTTAGCAACATGATGATCTATTCCATCCAAAGAAAAAATATCTCGCTCAGAAAGTTGCTCTGCTATGGGTTCTGTAACTCCCAATTCCCTTCTAATCTTTGCTATTTCATCTCGCTCATCTTCTTTCTCTAATCTCTCATTAACCTTCACATCTATTGCAATAGGCTTTTGTACAACACCATCCCCATCATTACGATGGTTGTTTCTAACCTCCAAATCTTCTCTCTGTGAAGGGCTAGAATCTGCATTGGACATTACTAAATATTATATCATAAATATGTTTATTAGGCCAGGCGAATGATCAATTTGTAACCCACCCCTGCCTCTATTACATGGCATGGAAGTGGAAATGCGAAGCGAACGGGCATTTTTGAGAAATACTATTGGAAAGTGGATTCGCCACTCTCTGCTAAGCTTCAAGCACCATGATCAAAGCTATCTTCTTCGACCTCGACGGCGTACTAACGACTGATTCGAAGGGCTCGTTAACGATGAGCAAAAACTTCTGCAAAGAAGTACCTGGATTGTCCATCCAAGAAGTTCTCGATTGCTACAGAGAAGATGCTGAATTACTTACGTCTGGCCAAAAACCTATGCGAGAAGTTTGGAAGAGGATGTGTTCCACGTTCAATATTCCTCCCGATGACGATCTGCTTCTCAAAGTTCTGCGTGAAGTACCGAGAAACAATCAGATGTTCGACCTTGCCCAGGCATTATTGCGTCGCTATAAGCTTAGGATCATCACAGACAACAGCCGTGAGCGAATGGATGTCCTGACTGGCGAAATGGGCTTGAATGATCTTTTTGATCCGATCGTCGTCTCCGCAGTCGAACGTGCATCAAAGAGCGATGGCACAACGACCATTTTCGACATCGCACTTGAGAGAGCCGGATCTAGTGCCGAAGATTCCCTATTCATTGATAACCAAGAGAAAAATTTGGTCACTCCGGCCAGAATGGGAATGAAAACGTATTTCCATGACGACAGGAAAAATGACATCGCAGCGTTGCATGCGGCCTTACGCGAACTCGGGGTTGATATGTGACTGCGATTACTGTTTGTCTATCAGTAAAAGTTCTAAAACCTTGAGCAACGAACCATGTCTCTCTGTAGCTCTTTGATCGGTTCTTCTTCTCATCACAGAGCCAGAATCGAATTCTTGAAGATTCCCGAATTATTGAATTTCAAACGACGAAGAAAATAGGGAATTTGCAGACAAAAACAGATGAAAATCACGCCATTTTGCTGTATACTGTTTAGAACAATCGATCTTGACCGAATCTCCACAAAAATCGCACAGCGTACTCCTGGAATGCACAGAGAAACTCACATTGATACCGCTTGATTTATCTCCAGCACAAGTCTATAAACCCGCGAACTTTGTCTCCCTCCTTCATGACCAACTATCACGCTCCCGACAATCACCAGCAGGATCCACCTGCGAAGCATGGACGTGAACAAGCGGAAGTGAAGGAAATTGTGACCGATACTATCAACACGCACCGCGTCCGTTTTCATGAAGAGGAAAATGGTGTCGTCACTGAAATTGCAGAGGAAATGACTTTCATTGCGCCAGAGAAAGAACATCGGCATTTACAGAAGCCGCTCAGCTATGTTACACAGGAGCACATGATCGATCATGAACATCACAAAGAGCAGAAGGACAAGGCCTGGAAGTCCGCCTGGCAAGATACATTTGTCCAAAATCCACAGCAGTGGCTGGAGGAGAATGCTGAAAAATTACAGGAATCATTCGGCGACTTCGGCGGCAAACTTATGTGCATTGACGAGGGAGTGGAGCCCGAGAACGGCAAGAACGCGGTCTATATCGCCGGGTCCGGCATCCTCTATAAGAGAGATGAACTGAAAGGCAAATCGATGGAGGAACGCGCCGATGCATTCACGAAGGCCATTGATCGTTCTGCAGTGCGTGACGTGACCAGTCATCAATTGTGCGGCGCGTGCGGCATGTGCAAGGAGTTCGGCGAAGACGCGGAAAAAGTCGCCATGATGTGGGGTAAAGCAATCGCAAAGAAATTGGGCGTTCCCTACATCGATCACGTCCCTCCGGCACGCAGACCGAAAGAATTCCACGACGCGCTCTTCGCCTATTACGATGGCACCGGCCGTTTCCAAGATCCGGCTCGCGCAGGATTACCCAAAGGCTTCACCTACAGTCGTGGCATCTTGAATGACGGCGCACAAGGTGCCTTTGAAATCGGCGTAGCACGCTCCATCGCCATGGGCGATCACGGCTTCGGCAAGCGCTTCACCAAGGAAAACCCCTTCACGATTGTTGTCATCGGCGATCCGGACAGGCCCGAGTTTTCCGAGGAAAAACTGCTCCAAGAACTGCAGCCCATCGCCGATCAATACGAAATGGTGAAGATCATCACCATGAAAGCGCCGAGCCAAAAAGTCTCTTAAACCTCACACTAACACACATTTTATGCAGTATTTCTTCCAAACCGATGCCAAGCAAAGTGGGCTCTTAGAGCCTTGACTTTTCTCGACAGATTCTAAATATACTCCCTAACTTTGGCCATCTTACCTGCATTTATTTCACACGTATGAATAAGAATAATCTCCCCAACGGCTCTCCTCAGCCTTCGCCAGAACGCTCTGATGCGCAGGTGCCCAAAGACATCACGCGCAGACAATTTCTAGTCGCAATGGCCGTCGCCAGTGTACTGGGCGTCACTGCGGAGGAAGTGATCCGCAACGGTTGGGTAAGCATGGGACACAATGAACATGATGATGATCACGCCGAAGTTTCTCCCGATGTCCTGGAGCGCTTGATTGAAAACGCACTGGCGTTGAGAGATATCCAGCAAACTTCCGTGACTACACATCTCACCGCTCAACAGAAGCGCGAGGCTATTCTCGTCCCCAAGCCAGCCAATTCCAAAAAATTTGTCTGTATCGATGAACGCTGCAAAGAGGAAGGCACTGGCGAAGGACTGGCGGGAGTCGGTGTCCTCATGAGCGATGCGGAACTCCGCGCAAAGGCAATCGAAGAAGTGGATGAAGCCGAAGAAGCCTTCAATAATGGGGAAACCGAGTTCACCTATGTGATCTGCCCGCATGGAAACGGAAAGTGCGGCGCCGCAAAGCTCGCACGCACGAATAGCGGTCAGCAAGACATGAGCAATGCCGCAATTGATGCGACAGCCTTGGAAGGAGGCCGCCGATTCGAGCAGTTCTTGCGAGCGGAAATCCTGCGCCGGCCTGCGTTGGCTGGTCGCACCATCAAGTTTGACGTTCATATGGTGCCGGAGGAGCACTTCCTCCAAGCATCTCATCATCCGGGAGCAATTGCGATGCATCATGCGCATCCAGACAAAACGATGAATCTGGATCGCAGGACGGGCGCACTCATGTACAACGTCAAGAATGTGAGAGACGGTATTCTCGCCGCGAAGATTGCTCTTGGTAGACATGGCATGCTGCACGGTCCTACAAACGTACAGCTCCCCGCCCACCTCCAGTATCGGATCATTCTCACCGGTACTCCCCAAACCGTCACCCAACTGAATGCGGAATATCAGCGCGAACTAGCAAAGCCTGAAAATGCTGACATCCGTACTAACGTCAGTATCACGGTGTGGAATATGTAAGCGCGGACGGCTATTTCGTCTCATAGGGAAATGTGCGAGTTCCTTCTCGACAACCGCTTGATATTCTTTATCCTGTTTTCGTATGCCCAATCAGAAAACGCAAGGGGAACAAGGAAAGATAGCGTCGCGCGTGGCAGAAGATACGCATGAATTCTCCGAACACTTTGACAATGATGAGGGATCCGCCTTGGGCTTGGAGGAGAAAAAAGTGCGCGTGCCCAAACACTGGCTCAGTCGTTTAATCGCACCTCTTCTAGAGCGTCGCCCCGGCTCGACAGTCGGGGAACGCGTAGGTAGTCCGGAGGACTGGCAGGATTATTTTGATCCGCAAGAAGAATAAGGCTCTGGCGCACGCATCAAAAAAAGAGCACATACCCAAATCTCCCGCCATCGAGATGCTTTCTTTCCGTATTTTCCTATCTGTCTTCCGAATTCCCTTCTGCCGAACAGACAATATTACTCAGCACAAAGCCGAGAATCGCGGCTATGGCGAAAATTGCGATAGGGAGCAATTGATACAACATATTCGGAGCAGGAAGGGGCTAGAGAGCGCGACCCTACAAATATTTAGAATAGCAGACAAGGGAAGAAGTCGACTTTTTTTACAGCCGCGTTATGCGATACGTCATCGGTTGGAAGGCGGTCAATGGGATGCAGACCCATAAATCGATATACTCCGGAATAATTTCCCTTCCTCTCATGCATCGTCTTCGAATCATTCTCGCTTCCATCTTCTGTCTTTCTCTCGGCGCGCTGCCGACATTCGCTGCAACTCTTGAGCACGCTGATGTTCCCGGCCCTGGCGTCATCGTCAAAGATGATCTATATGTAGCCGGAAAAATCATAAACATCACACGCGAAGTCCAAGGAGATCTACTCGCCGCGGGAGGAGACATCTCTGTTTCCAAAAAAGTCAGCCAAGACCTCATGGCCGCCGGCGGAACCATAAACATCACATCCGATGTCGGCGATGATATGCGTGTTGCGGGAGGAGAAATCTTTATTAAGAGTAAAATTGGCGGAGATCTGGTGATCTTTGGCGGTACGGTCATTCTGGATGCTGCTTCGGTCGTAGGAAGAGATCTCATTATCACCGGCGGCGAAGTAGTCGTGCACGGACGTGTGATTGGCAATGTGCGAGCCAAAGGAGGAAGGATCACCCTGAACGGCGTGGTTGATGGGAATCTCATCGCGGAAGCCGGCGAATTGCATCTGAATGGCCGCGTCTTAGGCTATTCCAAAGTATCCGGAGAAGAAGTGCATCTGGGATCCAGCGCGAAGTTTGGCAAGAAAGTGGAGTATTGGAGCCCTGCAGGCCCGATGAGTTTCGGCGCTGCGGCAACAGATACCCTATTTTCCCCTTCTCTGGAGCGTCAGCAAAACGGAAAGAAGACACACCAAGCGAAAGTGATGCTGGCCAGCACCTTCATGGCTTTCTCCTTCCTCGCCGCGGCTCTCGTCATGGGGCTGCTCATCATTATCACAAAGAAATATTTTGCTGATGTCGCCACGCAGCTCCGCAAAGATCCATGGTGGAGTTTGCTGTATGGCTTTCTCTATGTGATCGTCACGCCGGTGCTCAGCGTGATTCTTATGATTACCATCATCGGGCTGCCGCTCGGACTGTTCTTTTTCTTCGGATACATCTTCTCTCTGGTCTTCGCTCTTCCCGTGACTGCGTTGGTCGTCGGAAAATTGTTGCAGATCAAGTACAAAAAGAAATGGGGAAAGGGAATGTTTTTCCTTGTAAGCGTCGGTGTGCTGGTGGTGTTGAAACTTCTTGCGGTCATTCCTCTCATCGGATTATTGATAAAATTACTGCTGATTCTTGCCGTTCTTGGTGCGCTGATGACGACAAAATGTAGAAAATGGAAATTAATCGCCTGAATTCGTATCAAAAAAGAGATCACTCGTTGACGATCTCTTTTTTTTATTTTTTTCTTCACAAAAAAATAACGCAATGAGTTTTTCAAAAATCACAAAATCGATTCTTCAGAAGAAATAAAATATACATATTCGATGTAGCCCTATCTGTAGCCAAAATTTTATGATCGATAGAATCGGCATTTTTCGTGAAGCGATTGTAAATTATTGAAATGTAAATCCGAAAATAAATAAAATTTATAAAAAATATTTCTTTTGATGAAAAAACTTTTTTTATCGATCATGTACGACATCACAATTTTATTCTCGCGCCGCGTGAAGTGCTTTCATTTTTGCGTGAATGAATTACAGTTACGTCCGTCTATTCTTTTCCCTGCACTTCCATGCCCGCCAAGAAGAAAAAGGCTACGAAGGCTAAGAAGCCAGCCAAGAAGGCCGGCAAGAAGAAGAGCAAGCGCTAGTCGTTCTTCTTTCTTAGTTTTCAAACAACGCCTCCCTGCAGGCGTTGTTTTTTTGTGTTTGAGATTTTGGATGGAAAACTAAAACTGGAATTTTTATGAAACTTTTGGAAAATTCTCAAAAGGAGGACAAGCTCCAATGTAAATCATAGAGCAGAGAGCACAGTGATTTGGAAATATTGATTGTATAGGATTAATGAATATATGGGAGCGGCCATACCTGGCCGCGGAGTTCTCTGAGAATGATGGCTTTGGTCTGCTTCATTAATTCTCGCCACACGCGGGCAAGTATGCCCGCTCCCTATTTTCTATAAAATTTCTATAGAAAATCGGGCTCTTCACTCCGCTCTGTATTTTCCGCTCTACATTGGAACTTGTCCTCCTGTGGGCACCTTCGCTGGAATTTTCGATCTAGGAATAGGTTGAATCCTCAGAATCCATGCAACAAGTGACCCATTTTATCTTTCTTGGTGCGCAAATATTTCTTCGTCCTTTCCGACGGTTCATGCATTTGAAGCGTTACTTGTTCGCTGATATGCAATCCGTAGCCTTCCAGGCCGACAACTTTTTTCGGATTGTTGGTGAGAAGGCGAATGTCCGTAAGGCCGATATCCTTTAGAATCTGCGCGCCAATGCCATATTCTCGCAAATCTTGCGGAAAGCCGAGCTTTACGTTGGCTTCCACCGTATCCAATCCTTCTTTCTGCTGGAGTGCATACGCGCGAATTTTATTCGCCAGTCCGATGCCACGACCTTCTTGCCGAAGATATAAAATCACACCACAACCTTCTTGTTCAATGCGTTCCATGGCTGCGTGCAATTGCGGACCGCAATCGCAATGATGACTGCCGAACACATCGCCCGTGAGGCACTCGGAATGCACGCGCACCAGAACAGACTTCTTGGAACCGATGTCTCCTTTTACCAAAGTGACATGATCCATGTGATGCACGTTGTCGTGATACACCTTGATGGTCCAGAGCCCCGTCTCCGTTTCCAGTTCACTCTCTGCTTCAAAGCGAATAAAACATTCGTTTTGGCGACGCCAATTGATGAGGTCCGCGATGGAAATAATGGGAAGACCATGTTCTTTCGCAAACGCCTGGAGAGCGGGGAGACGCATCATCGTGCCATCGTCATGCATCAGCTCGCTGAGGACACCGACTGAACGGAATCCGGAGAGTGCGCACAGATCGACTGCCGCTTCCGTGTGTCCGGCGCGCACCAGCACGCCGCCATCACGGGCGATGAGAGGAAAAAGATGTCCGGGTCTGCTGAAATCCCCTGCAATGGCATCGGGTGACGCTGCGGCAATGGTCGTCTTCGCGCGATCTTGCGCGGAAATCCCGGTCGTAATTCCTGCGGCCGCATCGATGCTTTCCGTGAATGGCGTTCCCAGCCGCGATGTATTCTCGGCAACCATCGGCGAGAGCTTCAATTGCTCCGCAATCGAACGCGAGATCGGCAGACATACGACGCCACCCGTATAACGGATGATGAACGCCATTTTTTCTTCCGTCATGTGCGCGGCAGCAATAATCAAATCACCTTCGTTCTCCCGATCTTCATCATCCACAACGATCACAAATTTTCCCGCGCGAAACGCGTCAAGGGCGGCCGGGATTTCAGAGAAAGGGGCCATGGGTGGGAGAGTATACCTCCTCAGGAACGAATGACTATTGAAAGACGGATGTTTGGTTTTTAGTCTTTGGTGCCAAAAGCTTGATCAGATCAAGCCTTCGGTTGTCAAAAACTAAAAACCAAACATAAAACCCGTCCTTTATTTCAGTTCCACCGAATAGGTCTGGCGCAGCGCCTTATTCACCCCATGTCCGATTCGGACGTAGTATGTTCCATCCATGTACGAATATTTTTCGTTGCATTTCGGGCCAGAGAATCCGTAGACATCCACATCGCTCCAGGGATAGATGAGGCAATTGGTGACCGTCGTTCCCGTTGTCTGAAGCGTCATCGACGAACCTAATTCTTTACCCGTCTTGACCGTGAAGACAAACCAGTCTTCCAAATCATTGGGGTCGAGGTAATCGACTTTATTGATGCCGGTTTGCAGCGGACGAGCTTGCGAGAGACCGTCATTGCCATCTCCCTTTCCGACCTTCGCCGTGACTTTATAAGACACGCCGGCGGTCGTCGGTGACAATTGCAGCTGATAATCTCCGGCTGTCAGAGCCGTCAGAAGCGAACAAGATTTTCCTTCTTCATAGCCAAGATAATACTCCAGAGAAAAGCCGTCCGATTGCAATCGATAGAGACGGCAAGTGATGGCCCCCTTGGATGTTTCGGCAAGAGTTGCGACGATGTCTACGACAGTCACTCCCTTGAGTTGGAATGTGTACGAGGTGGAATTTTTGCCGCTAAACGTCCACGAGTTTTCAAAGGGGAAGGAGACTTTTTTGATTTCATCCGCAGATTTGACGTAACCAGCTTGGCTGGAGGATTGGGTTCTAGAGGTAGAAACCGAGCTCTGTGACGAGGAAGAACCGGCAGAAGTCCAGGCAGCAGACGACGAGCTTGTGGAAAATTTGTTCGGAGCCTTCCAACCGTTATAAATCATCGAAGCGGCCTGGCCGCGCGTGATTGGATCATCGGGGAAAAATTGCGCAGGATCTTGGCCGGGAAGAGGAAGGATGCCGGCCTTTACGGCCGCAGCCACATAGAACGTATACCATTGGCCACCTTTGACATTGATGTACCCGTCGAGCGCCGCGGCTCCGGATGTTTCCGGAACGGGAATATCAAAAATTTTCAGCGTCATCTTCAGGGCTTGCGCAAATGTCACTGGATCAGCAGCGCCAAACTTGCCGTTGCCATAACCGGAAACATATCCCTTGAGGACGGCATCACAGACATACGGGGCAAACCATGCATCGAATTTTTCATTCACAAAACAATCGGTTTTCATGGAATCACCGCTCCTGCCCGCTGCCACATAGAGCATTTTCAGCGCGGCTGCGCGCGTGAGAGGATTTTTCTCCTTAAATGTCCCGTCGGGGTTGCCGCCGATGACGCCTTTTTCCGCAAGCGCCATGATGGCTGCGTAGTTCGGAGAATTTTTGGAAAGATCCGAGAACGTCAGCGCTTGTGCTAACAAAGGAGAAGCGAAGACGACGAGCAAAATAGCAGAGAGACTTCGAAAGAAACGCATAAGGTATCGGGGGCAGGATGCGGGGATGCTACAGTGAACAATTCCTTTGCTCAATGCGCCTCACGCAAACAGCGTCGATATCGGCATGACAATTTTGTCAAAACCTTGTTCAAGTAATGATTCACTCTACCGAAGTCCCCAGGATCCTCGTGAGGTCTTCGTGCGAATTTCTTTCAGCAAAGCCAAAGATGAGAGCACGGCCCCGGCAGCTTCTCTTCCTTTACCCAGCCGCGCCTGTGCGTCCTTGAGTGCGTCAACGTAGAGAATTTCAAACGCAAAGGGTGCCTGAAAGCGCAGTTGCACGTTCATGATTCCATGGGCAGCTTGCGCAGCAAGTAATTCCGCATGGTGCGTGTCGCCTTCGACGATGATCCCAAGGCCGATCAGCGCATCCGCTTTTTCCTCCGACAACACCGCAGTGCCGATCAGCGGAACCTCAAAGGAACCCGCGGCTTCGTAAACGGTGACGTTCCCCTCCGGAATGCCGGCTTCCATCAGCGCTTCTTTGGCGGAACGAGTGAGCGCGGTCATCTCTTCCTTATAGAAGGAGGAACATACAATGCCGATGCGCCAGGCGGGATCCGCAGCGGGGAGTGGTAATGGATTGGTCGAACGCATGAGGGGAGGGAGGAAATGGAGATTCAAGATGTAAGATCAAAGATCAAAACAATATGGGAGGGGAAAAGATCAAAGATTAGGAAGATGGCTTCTGAGATACGACTGCTCGGAGCAGAATATCAGTTTCCACGTTCAGATGATCGCCTTCTTTTTTTATTCCCATTGTCGTTTCGCGAAGAGTTTGGGGAATCAGCGCAATGGTAATGCGATTTTTTTGCACGTTCGCGATGGTGAGAGAGATGCCGTCGAGCGTGATGGAACCGCGGGGAACGACGTATCGTAAAAGTTCTTTCGGAATTTCTACCACCATTTCCTTGCCCGCCTCCACCCCCGACCCCTCCTCCTGAGGAGGAGGGGAGATGGTAGCAAT
>Ga0163152_10000704_pt1 | contig 55768 bp, 36 predicted proteins | sample OliLakLV19MP8IB2_FD_148635 | JGI IMG/M metagenome (GOLD analysis project Ga0163152, IMG submission 148635) | Freshwater microbial mat bacterial communities from Lake Vanda, McMurdo Dry Valleys, Antarctica - Oligotrophic Lake LV.19.MP8.IB-2 | ecosystem: Environmental > Aquatic > Freshwater >... | reverse complement strand
GACGGACAGCGGGTGGTCATCATCAACGAACATCTCGCGCAAATACTCTGGTCCGGACAGGACCCGGTCGGCCGCCGCCTGCGGACCGGCTCCGACAGCCCGTGGATGACGGTGGTCGGTGTGGTCGCCGACACCCGCCGGCAGGGACTCGACCGCGCGCCCATCGCCCAACTTTTCCGACCGTTCGCGCAGCAACCGTCCCGCGGCTTCGCGCTCGTGGTCCGCACGGCCGGCGACCCCGCGGCGCTGACCGCGACGGTGCGAAACGTCGCTCAGGAGATAGATCGCGGCGTGCCGGAGTTCAGCATCACGACCCTTGAGGGGGCCATGCAGCGCCAGACGGCGCCACAGCGATTCAACACGACCTTGCTCGGCGCTTTAGCGGCGCTGGCGCTGGTGCTGGCCAGCGTCGGCATCTACGGCCTCATGCATTACTCGGTCGCACGCCGTACGCACGAGATCGGCGTGCGCATGGCGCTCGGCGCGGATCCCGTCGGCGTGCGTCGGATGATTGTGCGTGAGGGGCTGGGCCTGGCCGTGGCCGGAATCGGTTTGGGATTAATCGCCGCTTTCGCCGGTCTGGGTGGCATCTCAAGCCTCCTGTTTGAGGTCAACGCCCGCAATCCCTGGATCTACGCGGCCGCGGCCGGCGTGCTCCTGTTCGTCGCTTTTCTGGCCAGCTACCTGCCCGCCCTGCGCGCGAGCCGGATCGACCCCAGCATCTCGCTGCGCTCCGAGTGACGGCCGGCCGCGCTTCAGCGACTGATCACGGCAGGCTGTGCCCGTAGCGCGGTCATCGCCTCGAGGTAAACCCGGCGCAGAGACTCGCGTTCGGCCGGGTCGCGAAACGACCCGAGTTCGTCCACGCTCCTGAGCGCCGCGTCCAGCCGCGCGAGCAATTGGGCCACGGCGGCGGGATCGGCAGCGGATCGGCCGGCGACGGTGACATAGACCGGACTGGTGTGCGCGAAAATCGCCTTGCCGAGAATATTGACCCCGCGCCCGGTGTAGCGGGAGCGGATCGAGTAGGGCATTTCGGGTGCCACGCGCAGGGCCAGCCAGCCCGGCTCCGTGACCTCCAGGGAAAAATCAATCTCCGCCGCATAATGCCGGCCGGCGGGACGGCAGGCGGCTTCCTGCACCACCCGGCCATTGTGAACCACCTGCAGGCGGATGAAGTCGGACCGGCCGAGCGCGCGCCCGCGGATCCGCAACGTGCCCGGCGGGGTGACGGCGATGGTGCTGCCGGGCGCGGTGCCCTGCACGCTGAACTCGAGCAATGGTTCGTTCGTGATGTAGGTGCGGCCGGCCGTCAATTCGCGCAGAAAACCCGCGTGATCGAGCGGCTGCGGCGAAGCGACATAAACCCGCGCAAAGTCCCAGACCCCCCAGTCCGTGCCGGCGGAGAACGGCACCCGCAGGCCGGCGTTGAGCAGCGGGTAATGCACGGTCTCGAAGGTGCCCTCACTGCCCCCGTCATAGATATTCTGGGCGTGCAACGCGCCGCTGAACCAGCTCGGAATCCATTCCAGGCCGAAGGAGCCGTGACACCAGACCACGGCACCCGCGCGCTCCTGCGTGACCCGCATCGCCGTTCGCAACGGCACGCCGTCGCTCGCGGCCGGGTCAGGGCCGAGACCGGGTCCGACACTCGCCGCCAGGTCAGACCAGAACCGGCCAAGCAGTAGCACGTGACCGTAGGTCATGGCGACGCGCGAATTGTCCTGCGTATAGACCGGCCCGCCGGTTGTCGCCGGCGGGCCGGCCGTGGGCGGCCCGGTCTGGATGCGGACCCCGCCGTGCCGGTGCTCGAGGCCGCCGGCTAACCGGGCCGGTCCGCGAGAAAGCTCGGCCAGGTCGGACTCCGTGTAGTCGTTGGACAGGATCTCGTTCGCCCCTTGCTGGTAGAGGTGCGTGACATAGACTAGGTCGAGCCGGTCGGAGGCGCCGATGGTGCCAAGGTAGTCGTCGGCCTCGCGCCGGGACTTGAGATCAATGCCCATCTTGAGGTGCGAGCGCAGCAGCAGGTGGAGGTGGGTGTTCACCGCCTGCCATCCGCCAGCCTGCAAATCATGGAAGCGCTCCGGCGCCAGGGTCAGGCTGATCGCGCCGCCCGGCAGACACTCCACCTCCTTGACTGCGATGAGGGTGTCGATGCCGCACGTCGCCTCGATAAGGTGCCGTCCCGGCGGCAGCGCGAGCGTCGCTTCCGCCGGCATCGAGAACCAGCCGGCGGGCCGCTCGAACAATCCAGCCAGCTGGAGCGGAGTCGCGCTCTCGGCGCAAGGGGTCACCCGGATCAGGCCTGCCACCGGGGCCTGCGTTGCCGCATCACGCAGCAACAGGCGCACGTGAGCGTGATTCCCGACCGGGCCGGCCACGGTCACGGAACCGTCCGCCATCCTCACTTCTTCCGGCCGCAACGGCGCGGTGTCATGATGCGCTTGCAACCCGGCACCCGCCGCCAGGCCGGACAGGAGGGCGAGGCCGCCGCGAAAGACGCGATGGGGGAGACTCGTCATGTTCTTTAGCGCACCCTCACCCCATCGCGAAATTCGTGCGTGGCGGTGAGCCGGCCTGCGGCATCCCATTCGCGCGCCGGTCCGTCGCACCGCAGGCCGCGCCAGGTGGACTCATGCCGCTTGGCGCCGCTTGACCAATACTGCGTCCACACGTTCGTGCCGCCGGCCAGGTGCTCGCGCTGCCAGACGACCCGGCCCCGTTCGTCCCAATGGGTTTCGTCGCCAGTTTTCACGCCGTCCGCCCAGTCGGCCTCATATTCCTTCTGCCCGGAAGAATACCAGTGGTTCTCGGGACCGTGCAGCAGCAGGCGACCGCTGGCGTCGGGCCGCACGCCCCACCCAGCCTTGCGCGAACCGTCGGGATGATTCTCCCGGGAAGTCTGCACCGGAGCGTCGGCGCGGATGGCCGGAGCGTCCGCGGGTTTTCCGGCCGAGGGATCGAGGATCCAAGCCTCGTTGAACTCCCAATGCTGCGGCGGCTGCGTGCTGCTGTTGAGCAGGTGGATGAGTCCGTTGGGGCCTTGCGCGGCGATGCAATAGCCGAGCGTGAACTGCGACGACAGGACCTCGGTCTCCGAGAGGTAGAAATCGTGCGCGATCGTCACGCGCCGCACCGGCCGCTCGTCCTCGCCGCCATGCGTGAAGACCTTGCCCTGCTGGCCCAGCGCGGTGGCGTCGGTCGGCCGTTCGTTGCCCATCGTGAAGCTCCCCGCCCGGATCAGGATAATCCGGATGCCGTTCGGCGTCACATAGCTCTCGGGTAGATCCGCCGCGCCGAGCGGCGCGAGATGGCCGGCCAGGAGTAAAACCCCGGCCCAACGGGCGAACTCCCCTGCCCTGCGTATTAAACCGGGCTTCATGATCAGCCCCCCTTCAGTTCGCTCACCTTCACCTCACGCCGGAAGACCGGCGCGCCATCGCCGTTGATGATTTCCACCACGGCCCGGGATTCGGGCCCGGCGGGGTCGAAGGTGATGAAGCCGAACGCGGGACCGGCGAGGTATTCAAAGACCGGGCGGCCGGAGCCCTCCGTGCCTTTCTCGTTGGTCAGCCAGCCGCTCTCGATCTCCAGCAGCGGATAGCCCCGGGACCGCGGGTTGATGCGCACGTCGTTGCGGTGCCGGTCGCTGGAAAGCAGGATGACCCCGCTGATGTTGTGCTCGGCGAGGAAGTCGTATATCTCCGCGCGCTCCTCCCGGAAGCCCGACCAGATGTCCTTGGCGTAGACGATCCCACCGGCCGGGTCGGTCTCGATCTTGGCCTCGTCGGACCAGGCCACGGGCGAGACGAGCAGCTTGAAGGGCGCCGTCGATCTCCGCAGCGCGTCAAGCAGCCACGCTTTCTGCACCGGCCCAAGCATCGAGGGGTTGGGCTGGAGAAAATTTTCCCGATAATACCGTCCGTCGAGCATGAAGCACTCGACGGGCCCGGCCCGGAAGCTGTGCCACAGGCCCGGCCGGGCTGGCGGGGCGCCGTGGGCCGGGTTGTTCCAGTTGCGCCGGAACAGCTCAAGGTGTTCCACCTTCCAGCGCGGCTTGTCGGGATAGGGCCCGAGGAAAACATCGTCGATGCCCGCGTCGTGGTCATCCCATATCGCATACGTGGGCACGCCGGCCGTCAGGCGGCGGAACTCCGGCCGCGACTGCCGCTGGTGGTAGGTGTAGTCATGCACCGGGCCGACCGCCTCGGGCAGGTCGAGGTAGACGTTGTCGCCGAGGATCAGGAACGCATCCGGCCGGCGCAGGCGAATCGTGTCCCAGATGCGTTCGTTGGCCGGGAAAAACTTGGCGCAGCCGCCGAAGGCGATCCGCACGGTCTGGCCGGATTCCTCGGCCGGAAACGTCCGGAAGACCTGGAACTCCCCGCGCGGCACCGCCTGGCCGTCGATCCGGAGCTGGTAGGCATACTGCGTGGCGGGCGCCAAGCCGGCCACCGTCACCACTCCCGTGAAATCAGCTGCGTCGCTCGTGCGCCCGGTCGCGCGGGCATCCGGCCGGTCAAAATCACCGCGGGCGCTGACCCGCACCTCGACGTCCGACTCGGCCAGGGTGCGCAGCCAGAAGCGCGCGCCGTGCGGCGTGACCGCGCCCAACAACGGCCCGTGCAGCAGGCCCGATGACCCGCGCGCCACCTGCTGCCAGCATGGCGTCCCGTGCAGCCGCTGCATCAGCGGACTGCGATCGGCCAGCAGCCGCTCCGCCGGCAGGCCGAGCGACAGCGCCGAACCCAGGAGGCGGTCCGCCTCCTCCAGCCGCCCCTGCTGCCCCCGCGCGAGGGCGAGCACGTAGAGCGATTCCACGTCCGTGGCATCGGCGGCCAGCCGCTGTTCGCACAACGCGACGGCCTCGGCCACGTGGCCCTCGACCAGCAGCAGGTATTGCGGCTGCCCGATGCGCGGCGGCTTCTCGTCGAAGAACCGCCGGTTCCAGGGATTCTCACTGCCGAAATAGGGTAACGATTCACCCGGCCGCCACGCTTCGGGCGGCGCGTATTGCGGCTGGGTGCCGCGGTCAGCGCGGAGATTGGTGGTGCTGAGCGCCAGCGCGAGTAACACCACACGGCAACCCGACTGGAAAAAAGAGCGGAGGTTTGATTGCATGATCAAAATTCCCGGGCAGTCGCCAGCGCCGCCGCGTGCGCGGCGAGCGTTTCTCCGGCAGACAAAATCCGCCGGATTTCCGCCGTCGTGGCGGTGGTGAAATCCGCATCTACCGGCTGCGCGGAGAATTTGCCCGTGGCGAGAGGACTAGCCGCATCGCGCTCCTTCACCTTGGCCGCGAGTCGGAGGAAGCGCGTCTCCCACTCGATCTTCGGCATCACCGTCTGGTAACGGCGGGTCGGCTCCAAGTCGGTCGCCCACGTCTCGCCGCCACCGTCAGCCTTTCGGCGGGTGATCCGGAAGCCCGACCACTCCGGCGGTTCGCGCTGCACAGTGACCAGGGCGTTCACGTAGGCGGCAACTTCGACGCCGGTGAGCTCGACGATCACGTTCTCGTGTCCGCGATGGCCACCGGTCTTGAAGACCGCGTTCACATCCACGCGGCCAGCGGGCAGCGTATCGCGAATAACCTGATAAGGATGGCAGAAACCAATATCCGCCGCCGCCGCACGACGCAGGCCGTTGGCGGCAATGCGTGCGACGGAAAACCCGTCGAGCACCGCCGGGTTGTCGCAGACAAATTCCGCCGCCTCGGGCGCCAGCGCCCGTTCGCGCTCCTGCACCCAAGCGAGCATCGCGGCGTCGACCGGGATCGCGCTGTGATCCATCGCAACCAACCGGCCGTCGTGCCGGACGATTTTCCGTGTCGCGGGATCGAACTCCAGCTCCAGCCGTCCGACCCAGCGGGAGTAACTGCCCGCCTGCACGATGATGGCGCCGGTTTCCGGAACCACGAACGGCTTCGCCAGCGCCTCGTGGGAATGTCCGCTCACGAACACCTGCACTGCCGGCGCCGCCTGCGACCACTGCGCGCATTGCTTCACGGTCTCGTGACACACCGCCACGACCAGCGCGGCACCCTCGGCTTTCAAGCGGTCGGCCTCCTTCGCGAGGGCCCGGCCGGACGCGGCGAAGTCGAGGCCGCCCTGCTCCGGCTTGCGGGGCACGATCATCCCGATCACGCCGATCTTCACCCCGCCTCTTTCGACGATCCGGGAGCCGGTGAATTCCGGCGTGCCGTCGGGCCGCACGATGTTCAGGCAGAGCAGTCCCTGCCCGAGCGCCTGTTCGTAACCATGGATCTGCGCTAGGGCCAGGTCGTCGAAATCGTGGTTGCCCACCGCGACGCCGTCGTAGCCGATGCGCCGCATTGCTTCGTAGGTCATGACCCCGTGCGTGCGGAAAGCCACTAGGTCGCCCTTCTCCGTCACGTCTCCCGCATCGAACAGCAGCACGGCCGGTTCCTCCGCCCGGACGGAACGCACATAACCCGAGACGTAGGGCAGACCACCCGTGCCGGAGTCGCCCGCGCGTACATGGTCGTGCCCGTCGTTGGTGTGGAGAATCAACAGCCGCGACGTGGCCGGGAAGGCGGTGGTCGCCAGCAGGATTGCGGCGAAAACGGATATCCAATGCCGGAAAGCAGGGAGAATTTTTCTCATGGGTAAGGGCGGACCGAGGGGGAAATCTGAGCCGGGCGGGTGTAATTTCATCACCCGGTCCGCGCCCCTCAGGCAAGGATGCAATAGGCTGAAATAAGCCCGGGGCGCCGCGGGGTATTTCATGCTATTGCATTCTTGATTTGTGCAAAACGAGAGCTCGACTTAGGCTCATGATCTGTCGTCACCCCACCCAGGGCCAGAAGCTCGATGTAGCCGGCCTCAATGAAATCACGGTCCTCATCGACCGCTCGGAAACCGAACTGACCGAGGTCGCCATGAATTCGTGGTCCCCCGGCCTGGACGGCCCGCCACACGCGCACGACCAGAAGGAGCAGAATTTCCTCGTCACCTCCGGCCGCGGCGAAGTGGTCATCGGGGCCGACCGTTTCCCGGCCGCACCGGGCGATCTTTTCTATGTGCCGGCCGGCGTGGTCCACCAGACCATCAACCTCAACAAGGACCAGCGGCTCGTGTATTTCCTGTTCAACGCCTTTCTTGATGCCGGCAAGGAAGGACATGCGTCCTTTGCGGACCATATCGCCAAGGTGAAACATGTGCGCCGCCAGCAGGCGGACGAACAAAAGGCCGGCGTGCCCGGCGGCACCGCGCCCGGGACGCGGCGCCGGGGCGCCAAGTCCGTCCTGCCCGGCCCGGGGCCGGCCGCGACCACCCTCATCAAGCGGTCCGAGACCACGCGGTGTGAAGCCCTGGCCTGGCACCTCGCCGCCGGCAGCGGCGCCACCATCCCGGCCGACGCCCACAAGGAACAGACCCTGTTCGTCCACTCCGGCACTGGCACCATCCAGATCGGCACCGAGCGCGCCGAGGTCAAGGCGCACCACACGCTGCTGGTGCCGCGCGGCACCGCCGGCGCACTCGCCGCCGGCGCCGAAGGCCTGCAGGTCGTGTCTTTCGGCACGGTTATCACACCCTGACCTATCGCACGTGAAGGCCGTCCTTCTCCTGGCCGTCCTCGCCGCGGCGCTCGCCACCGGCGAGGCCGCGGACCAGCCGCCCGGCCGGATCGACGCCGGCGACTATCTGGCCGGGCTGGTTTACCAACCGGCGGAAGTGGACCAATGGTTGGCGGGGCGGGCGTTTCCGTTCTGCCGGTATGACGCCGGACTCGGCTGGCTCGTGCAGCCGATGCGGCGCCGCGACGGCCTGGGCGGCTCCATCGCCACCTACCACTACGACGGACCGGAGGGAGCCCGGCGCCTGATCCACGCCGCGGACCAACCCGGACGCATCAACACGTTTGGCGACAGCTTCACCCAGTGCGACCAGGTCAGTGACGGCGAGACTTGGCAGGAACAACTGGCCGCGCACCTCGGCGAACCGGTGCGCAACTACGGCGTCGGCGGCTATTCGGTCTACCAGGCGTATCTCCGGATGCGACGCGTGGAGCGCGCCCTGCCCTCCCGCCTGATCGTTCTCAACATCTACGAGGACGACCACTACCGGAATCTCGACGCGTGGCGGAACATCCGCGTGTCCAAGCATCCGCTGTTCATCGAGCCGACCCTGCCGCACCTGCGCGTGGACCTGGCGACCGGCACCTGCACGGAAATGCCGAATCCCTGTCCGACACCTGAATCCGTGCGCCATCTGGCCGACCCCGCGTGGGTTTATGAGCGGTTCAAGGACGACTTCGTCCTGCAGATCATGCTGGCCCACCGCAATGCGGCGCGCCAGACCGCCGCGGCGGCGGCCCCCGGGGTCATCGGCATCGACACCCGCGTGGACGAGGGGCAGAGGATTTCCGCCGAGGCCGAAGCGCGGCACACCCGCGCCGCCTTGATCGCCTCGATGCATGTCGTCGGCTTGGTGGAGAAATTTGCGCGGCAGGAAGGACGGCAGGTGCTCTACGTGCTCTCCTACCGCGACCGGACCGTCGTCCGCCACCTGCAGGGAGGCGAACGCTTCGAACGGGAATTCGTCGATTTCCTGCAGAAGCGAAAACTAAACGTCGTCGATCTTTTGGCCGCCCACGCGGCGGACTTCAAGGGCTCGTCACTGTCACCGGCGGACTACGTCGCCCGCCACTACATCGGGCATTACAACCCCACCGGCAACTTCTTCACCGCCCAAGCCATCAAGGACCGGGTCGTGCAACTGCTCGATCCCGCCCCGCCGGCCTATCGCCTGAAAGCGCAGGATTATTGGGAGAAGAAATAGTCTTAGCGGGAACAATTCAGTTGGCCCGCGAATCTCGCGAATGGTCACGAATGGGAAACGCCAGAGTGAGCCCGATCAATGCTCGGTGAGCGACGTAGCGTGGTAACCTTCCGACGATACAGGCTTGGATAATTCGCGTCGATTAGCGTGATTAGCGGGCGGTCCATTGCATCGTTCCGGCTTAGACCCACGTCCTGTAATGCCCAGACATTGGCTGGTCGAACCGGACGCAAGGCGCGGATTGCCGACCGGGTCATGGCGACCAGATCGTGGCCGCGAGGTGATTCTCGATGTGATCCTTCGTGGCGTAGTAATAGACCGTGACGATCTTCCCGTCGCGGCGGACGACGCTCCGACAATAACCAATGTCCCAAGTGCGGGCGTCGTCGCGCAGGACGAGTTCCGGCCCCCACGTAATGCCGTTGTCACCGCTCACCCGCGCGCGGATGCCATAGGGATTGGAGCGAATGCCGTAGGCTGCGGCCAGCCGGCCATCGGGCAGCTTGACCAGGCTCGGCGGGTTCCCGTTGTGGCCGGTGTGATCGGTATGCGCGATGCGCGCGGCGTGGGTCCAGGTATCGCCGTCGTCGCGCGAGGTGAAGGCGTCGATCCAGTTCAGGTCGTTGCGGAAGCTGGATTTCAAGTCGTAACGGCGGCGCAGGAGCGTCACGAGCGTCCCGTCGGCCGCGCGGACGGTGGCGGGCATGACGGCGCGCACCACGGGCGGCTCGGCGCCGGCCATCCAGCCAAGGAACTTGAAGGTCTTGCCGCCGTCGCGTGTACGCACGGCAAAGGCCCGGTCGGGGATGCCGGATTGCACCTGCTCGTCGCGCACGGAAAGGAACAGGGTGCAGTCGGCGGCGCTGTTCACGACGTAGTCGGTGCGCGAGGTGAGCTTGTCGCCCAGCTTGAAATCCGGGAAGGCGAACGGCCCGCGCCAGGTCCGGGCCCGGTCGTAGGAATAATAGAAGTTCCCGTCGGTCACCCGCAGGGCAAAGTCCGGATGGGTGAAGTTGATGGGCTCGGGCACGGACTGCGCGTCGCCCTTGGGCAGGGCGAACGGCTCGGGCCGCCAGGTCACGCCGCCGTCGAGACTGCGGGCGATCATCGTCTCGGTGCCGCGGTTACGATCATAGGAGTGGTCGTCGGAAGTGGACTTGAACCAGCCGCGCGTAAAGCCCACGGCGATCTCGTCACCCCAGGACCAGATGCCGTTGTTGGCCGGCCAGCCGGCGAAGCGGCCTGCTTCGTGGTAAACGATGCCGTGCTGGACCGCCGAGGCCTGTGGAGTGGCAGGCAGGACCGTGGGCAGCATCGCGGCGGCAAAGAGGAGTGCGGTGGAAATTTTCATTTGCAGATGCAGGGTCAGTTGGCCAGCGGCGTCCAGATCGTGGCCTCGATGTGGTTCTCCGTCCGCTGGGCGGTGGTGTAATAATAGAGGGTGACGACCCGGCCGTCCTTCCGGACGACGCTGCGGCAGTAGCCGAGATCGTATTTGCGGGCATCATCGCGGAGCACGAGTTCCGGGCCCCAGGTCTTGCCGTGGTCGCTGCTGGCCCGGCCATGGATGCCGAACGGCGGCGAGCGCACACCCCAGGCGGCGGCCAGCCGGCCGTCGGGGAGTTTCACGAGGCTGGGCGGATTGCCGTTGTGCATCGAGGTGTCCACGTAGCCGAGTCGGGCCAGAAATTTCCAGTTCACGCCCTCGTCGGCGGAGCCGTAGGCGTCGATCCAGCTGAAGTCATTGCGGTAGCCTGTCGGCACGTCGAAGCGGCGGCGCATCGTGGTGACGAGCGTGCCGTCCGCGGCGCGGACGGTCGAGGGCATGACCGAGCGGACGGTCAGCGGCTCGTCGCCCATCCAGCCGACAAACTCGAAGGTCTTGCCGCCGTCGCGCGTCCGGGCGCAGAAGGCGCGGTCCTTCAATTCATCACCGTCGACCTGCACCCGCTGTTCCTTGACGGAGAGAAACAGCAGGCAGTCGGACTTCCCCTGCACGAGATAGTCCGTGCGCGCGGTCAGCGCGCCATGCCCGAAGTCGGGGAATGCATACGGACCCTGCCAGGTCCCACCGCGGTCGTAGGAAATGCGGAACCCGCCGTCGCGCACGCGCATGGCGAAATCGGGATGGGTGAAATCAATCCCACCCGGGCTCGGCGCACCCGGCGCGGAGTCACTGATCGGCGCGGCGGGCACCTCGAGCTTCCAAGTCTCGCCGCCATCGAGGCTGCGGGCGAAGGCCAGTCCGCCCGGCAGGTCGCGGGCGATGGAGTGGTTGTCGGCCTTTTCCTGGGACCAGCCCAAGATGAAGCCGACGAGGATTTCGTCGCCCCACGACCACACGCCGTTGTTCGCCGGCCAGCCGCCGAGCCGGCCGGGCTCGTGGTAGACGACGACATGTTTCGCCGGCAGGGTCCCGGCGGAGACCAGGGAGCCGGGCAGCAGGAGGACCAGTAACAGGAGCAATGATCTCATGGCGAAGGGTGGCTCAACGATCGGTGATCGAGCCGTCGGGGAAGCGGAGCGACTTGAAGTCTTTTTCCTCGTAGGGGAATTTGGCGGCGACGGTCTCGTCGAGGTCGATGCCGAGGCCGGGTTTCTCCGGCAACGGAGCGTAGCCCTTCTCGTGGCGGAAGAGCCCGCCATAAAACAGGTCGGCCCAGAACGGATCCTGACCGCTGCCGATCTCAAGCAGCGTGCAGTTCGGCGTGCAGGCGCAAACGTGGAGCGAGGCGAGCGTGCTGACCTCGCTCTGCGGATTGTGGGGCGACACGTCGATGCGGAAGGTTTCGGCCAACGCGGCGATCTTGCGCATCTCGGAGATGCCGCCGACGTGCACGATGTCGGGCATGATGACATCCACGAGCCGCTCGCTGCACAGCGGGGCGAAATCGTAACGCGAGCAGAGCCGCTCGCCCGTGGCCAGCGGCACGCGCGTCAGGGCGCGGAGCGACCGCGCCTCCTGCACGACCTCGCTTTCCAGCTGCGTGGCCTCCTCCACCCAGAGCGGGTGAAACTCCTCGACGCGGTTGCAGAATTCCACCGCCGCCGACGGGTTGGCCTTGCCGTGGATCTCGGCGATGATGTCGAAATCGGGCCCGACCGCCTCGCGCACCTTGGCGAGATGGGCCACGCCTTCGCGGATGGCTGGGCGGAAATCCACGGCCTGGTTCTTGACGGCAAAAAAGCCGCCCTTTACGCAGGTCCAGCCCTCGTTCTTGCGCTGCACCCACAGGGCGATCTCCTCCGCGTCGTCCTTGGGGCGGCGTTTCTTGCGGTGGCTGTCGCGTTCGAGGTAGCCCTCGTGGCAATACAGGCGCACGCGGTCGCGGGCCTTGCCGCCGAGCAACCGCCAGATGGGCAGGCCGACGGCCTGGCCGAGGATGTCCCACAACGCGATTTCGATCGCGCTGAGCGCCGACATGAGCACAGGGCCGCCGCGGTAGCGCGGGCCGCGGAAGATGTCCTGCCAGTGCCGCTCGATCTCAGTCGGATCCTTGCCGACGAGGTGGCGCTTGAGCTCGCCGATGGCGGTGGCGACCGTGAGGCACTTGCCGGAGAGCGTGCCCTCGCCCAGGCCGGTGATGCCCTGGTTGGTGAAGATCTTCACGTAGACGTAATTCTCGTCATTGCCCGCATCGACCAGAAAAGTCTTCAGGTCGGTGATCTTCAGGTTGCGGACGTCAAATTTTTCCTGGGCGGCGGCAAAGCCGGGCCCCGGGGCGAGCGCGGCACCGGCGGATGCGGCGAGCGCGGTGGAGAGAAAGGAGCGTCGGTTCATGGAGTGAGGGTTAGAGTGGAGTTTACCAGGTGGAACGCGATGGCGGCAACCGCGCCGGCCGGCCGGAACTGTCGCGGTCACACCAGCACGGCGGGAATGAAACAGGCCCGGTTGAACCGGGCCTGGCGGGAAACGGCAAGCGCGACCGCCGGCTCAGAAGTTGAAGTCGAGGCTGACGCGGTAGTCGCGGTCGAGCAGGCGGCTCATCTGCACGAGATTCTTGATGCCGAAGCTCATCTCATCCTTTTCCTTGGTGAGATTGCGGACCGACGCCGTGATGGAATAGTTCTGGTTGATGCGGAACTTCGCCTGGGCGTCATACTGGCCGCGTGGTGTCTTGTAGCGGTCATTCAGCAGGTTGGAGCCGAGCGTATAGATCTGCTCACCCGCATAGGAATAGGCCACGCGACCAGAAAACCGGCGGCCCTCGTAGAAGAGCGTGAGGTTCGCGATTTTCTTGGGCTGGCGGAAGAACGGAATGTCCTCGCCCGGCCGCGTCGGGATCACCTCGCTGGAGCTGATGGTCGTATAGTTCGCCTCGACGCCGAAGTTGTCGAAGGGCGTGGGCAGGAACTTGAAAGGCTGGTAGAGGCTGAACTCCACGCCAGAGATCCGTCCGGACACGCCGTTGAGCTTGCTCGAGAAGGCGAGCGAGGCGAAACCCAGGCCGCTATAAACCGTGTCCAACTTGGTCTCGGTGTAGGAATAAATCGGGTTCGCGATGTCTTTGCGGAAGCCCGCGATGGCGAAGACCGTGCCGCCCTTCTTGGCATAGTATTCCAACGAGACGTCGTAGTTCTTCGAAAAATACGGCACCAGCGCGGGATTGCCGACGTTGACCGAGCCGGTGTTGTTGAACGCCGGATTGGTCGGATTAAGGATGTCCGAGTAGTTCAGAATAGCGAGGACCCGGGCGTCCTCATAGGCCGGCCGGCCGATGGTCTGGGTGATGGCCGCGCGGAGCAGAAGTTGGTCCGTGAAACGGTAGACGCCCTGCACGTTCGGGAACAGCTTGTCGTAGCTCGTGATGCCGGAGTGCGGAAACGTGCCGATAAGGTTGCCCTTGAAGGTGCGTTGCTCGACGGCGCGGATCGTCGCGTCGGTCTTCTCCCAGCGGAGACCGCCGAGCAGGGTCAGTTTGCCGAAATTGATGCTGCCCATCGCGTAGGCAGCGTAGATGTATTCGTCGATCTGGTAGTCGTCCTCGATCGAGTTGGCCGACTCGCCCGCGAGATCGTGGGTCGTCAGGGCCGGATTGGCGGCGATGAAGGTGTTGATCGTATCCCAATCGGGGAGGAAGAGACTCTGAAAGCGCCCGTCGTAGACGGGAACACTGGGTTTTTGCGCCCCGGTCTGGCCGAGGTTCCAGTTGCCCACCGGCACGAGACGGCGGGACTCGAGGTCCACCACGCGCGCGCGCTTCAGGAATTTGTAACCGGTCTTGAGGTAGCCGGTATGCCCCATGACGTCATTGGAATCCCAGCGCAGGTCGCCTTTGGCGGTGTAGGTCTTTTCGTCGACAATGCCGAAGTCCTCACGCGTGCGGCGCAGCGAATACTTCGATGGCACATCGACAGCCGGATCCACATCCCAACGCACCGGCACAAAGCCGCCGCCGAGATCAAAGACGATCGCCCCCGTCTGGTTGTTGCCGTTGCGGAACTGGCGGGAGTTGTCGTAGATGCGGTCTTCCTTGGCGCCCGAATAGGTGAGCATGCCCTCGAAAGTAAAGTCGCCGATGATCTTCTTCATCCCGCCCACCAGGTTTGTGAGGTCCTGCTCCCGCTTGCTGCGGAACTCGCGGCGCTCCGAGCGCGTGCCGGTATTGACCGTGCCGGTCGTCGGTGAAGTAAGCGTGACGGCCGATGCGGCCGTGCCGGCGGAATAGATGATCTCAAAGGTGTTCTCGTAGGTGCTGACCGCCGAAAAGTTGGGCCGCAGGTAAAACTGGGTGTGATCATCGGGGCGGAACTCAAGGTTCAGGTTGATGCCCTCCCGGGTCTTGTGGCCCGTCTCGGGCTTGATCTCAAAACCGTTCAACAGATACAACGAGGCGCCGTTGATGGTGGTCGCCGACCAGCCGAACTGGAGCCAGTCGTTGGCGTAGTTGCGCTTGTCGTAGCTGGCGCTGGCCGCGAGGCCCCACTTGTCGCCGCCAAAGGTGTTGGTGTAGGTCACCTGTGCGGAAGGATTGGTTCCGCTGGTCGCCCCGTTGCGGTTGCCCGTGAGGGAACCAACGAAAAACCGGCCCTTGTGATCGAAGGCGCTGCGCGACTTGATGTTCAACGTGCCGCCGACGGCATTCGCGTCCAGGTCCGGCGTGGTGCTCTTGATCACCTCGATGGAGGAAATCTGGCCGGCCCCGAGGGAGTCGAGCGGCACGGCGCGGCCGAGCCGGTTGCCGCCGGGCGCCGCCATGGTGGCACCGTCCATCGTCACCTGATTCAGATTGGGCTCCGCACCGCGGATGCTGACGTAACGGCCCTCACCCTGGTCGAGGGACATGTTCACACCGGGCAGGCGGGACAAAGCCTCGGCGATGTTGCGATCCGGCAGATTGCCGATGGCGTCAGACGAGACAATATCCCGGATGTTGGTGGAAGTCTGCTTCTGTTGCAGCGCGCGGGAGCGGCCCTCCCGGTAGCCTTCGACCACCAACTTATCGAGCTTCACGACGTTGTCGCCCATCACGATAGTCACCGGCGCCGAGCCTGTGGCCGGCACCTTGACGCTTTCCGTCCGGGTGTCGTAGCCCACGTAATTGACACGGAGGGAGTACGTGCCCTCCGGCAGGTTTGCGAAACGGAAACGTCCCGCGGAGTCCGTGGCCTCGGTCCGGCCATTTTCTGCGATGGTGACCGAAGCACCGGGCAGGTAGTTTCGATTGGAACTATCGGTGACCAAACCGGCAATCTCGCCCGCGTGGGCGACATTGAGGGTGAGACTGACAACAAACGTGGCCAACAGGCCGTGCAGTGCATGGGATTGCTTGGTGTTCATAGGGGTGACTGGGGGTTGGAGAGCGAAAGAAGTCCATTCGATGCCACCAGTTCACCGGAAGATTTCCGCCTTGAAGCAGAAAGAATCCGAAGAGGCGGCTCGGGTTATCTTCTGATGAAGAAACGAGGAGTGAAATAAGCGGATGTCAATATTTGAAATAGAATATTCCGCATGAATAAATTTATAATCTCAGCCATAAATGTATGTTACTATATGATAGATATATTGATATGTGAGGTAAGCGTACGGGTCGTGTCAAAATTGAAAAGAATCCGAGATGGTTTGTTTCATGATATAGCAACACTATCGTAAATTCTTCGGCACCAGGCTTGACATGAGTGTATCGGCGCCGAAACCACCGGGTTTGGTGATGATCAAGACATCTTGACGGGCCTCACATCCCAACCGGGCCAAAACCACCCCCGGTTCCAATTCGGCTAAAATCTCAAGCGAATTTCCCCGCAGGATATTACAGACCGTCCAGGCCGTTTCACCGCCGGTAAGGAAAATCGCGGCCGGTGCGACCCGGGCGAGTAGATCCCTTGCGAATGTCCCAATGCATGTCAGCAGCCGCGCGGCGGACTCGGCCGACGCCGGCTCCTTGCCGTCAAACCGGATCGCGGCGACCCGGCGGGACCGCAAGCTCGCCGCCACCCGCTCGCCCGTTTCCGTGGCGTCATCCACCCCGGGTGTGACCGACACCACCGACCCCGGCTCTTTCTCCGCGAGCAAATCAAGCTGCTGCTGGCTCGCGGGATGCCGGCTGCCGCAGAGGATCAACAGCGAATCAATGGCGGGCAACGGGGGCACCGCCGGCGCGCCGACGGGTGAAGACAGCTCACGCGCCAGCGCCGTGGCCAGCGCCCCCGAACCGACCAGCAAGGCGGCAGGCACGCTCGTCCGCACTACCCGCACCAGCGTGGTAAGATCCCCCTCTGTCTCCGCATCGCAGATGAGGACGCCATGATCACCGGCAGCTTTGGTCAGCATCGCCTCCAGACCTTCGCCGCGCAAATCCTCCAGCGTGATGCTCGTGGTCTGGGTCACGCCCTGCGCGGCGAGCAGCGCGAGCAGGCTGCTTTCCTTCGCCGGCGAGACCGGATCGTGGCGAAAATCCGTCTCGGCCAGCGGCACCCCGTGCACCCGCACGATTCCGCCGCGCACGGTACGGCCGGCCGCCGGGTTGGCGGGACAAAGGATGACCAGCGGCGGGGTCAGTTCGGCGATTAACGCCTTCAATTCTGCGCCGATCGGGCCGCGCAGCGTGGAATCGATCTTCTTGAACCACAGCGGCGCCGCCGCGGGCCGCGCCCCGAGCGCCCGCCGCACCGCCGCCGCCGCCGCGTCCGGCGCCAGGTTGCGCGACTCGGTCGTGATGACCCGCAACTCCCCCGCCGCGGCCGGCGGAGGCGACCCCGCCAACGTCAGCACCACGCGCCAGCCCCGGGCGCGGAACGCGGCGCCGGCTTCCAGCGCGCCACTGAGATCATCCGCGAGCAGGCAGGGTGTCATGGGTGGCGATGGGCGGGAGGCTCCGGCTTGCGGGCTCACTTCTCCAAGAACTGCAGCGCATAGAGGGAGGTGCCCCGCATGCGGATGACCAGCCGCACTACCCGGCCCGCGAGGGCAGAGACATCCGTGCCCCGGTCAAGCCACTCGACGGTGTGCGCAGTGAAATTGCCGTTGATGAACAAGCCGTCGTCCACGCCGAAGCCGGGGATGGGGCGGTTTTGTTCGTCCGCAAACCCGACCTGCGCGTAGCCCATGCCGCCGGTGTTGATGTTCAGCACCAGGTGCCGGCCGGTGAAGGTGAACGGCCGGGTGACAATCTCGCCGAGCTGCTCATAGGGCGCATCGGCCGACACAAAACCATCGAGCCGCTGCACCGCGCGATAAACCCCGTTGCCCGCGCGGTTGCGCTTCGCCGGCGAATGATATTCCTCCTGCCCGTAGAAATACTGCCAGATCTCGTCGCCGCGGCGGACCATGCCTTCCGCGATGTAGATCTGATGCAGCGACCGGCCCTGATAGGTGCCTACCTGCAGGTAGGTTGGCGACGGGAACCGCGTCCAGTGCACGCCGTCGCGGCTGACCGCCACCTGCGTCTCCACCAGGCCGGAGCCGAGCCCGCGCGACTTGTCCTCGTAGAGGATGCGCCGGGTGCGTGGCTGCAGGGGCTCCTCGTAATCGAAATACATGACCGGAAATGCGAAATAGGTGTCGGGCGCCCACGGATATTTGTCGGCCTTAGGCACATAGACACCGCTGCCAGACGGATCGATCGCCGCGTCCGGCGCAAAGACCGTGGGGAGTTCCACCCCGAAGTCGCCCGGCGTGAGCGGACCATTGTCGAGCCACCAGGGCTGCGGTGTGCGCAGCGACCGGGTCTGGGCGATGGCTTGGACCGCCGCCGCCGACAGCAGCGGCACGGGCCACGGACGGAAGATGTCCATCGTCTCCGTGATAACAAATTCGCGGCGGGTGCCGCCACCCTCGCTGCGCGGGAAGCCGGTGCGATGAAAACCCACATAAAGTCCCCGCTGATCGTCGAAGAACAGACTCTCCTGCGATCCCGAGCGGAATGACAGGACGGCCGGCCGGTGCCGCGTCCATTTCCATCCATCAGGGGAGGTGTAGAGATAGACGCCGCGCCCCTCGAGCCCGCTCACGTTCTTCCATCGGTGCTCCGGCGGTCCATTCGGATCGATGAAGGGCCGGCCCATCGGGGCGGGCTCGGCGATGATGATGTTCTTCCGGCCCTTGTGCTGGATGCCCGTATCCGGCTCGGTGAAGTGCAATCCATCGGTCGAGACATGCGCCATCGGATAATCGTCGGGGCCGGGGTTGATCAGGCGGATGAGCCCATTTTCATCCTCGACCACCGTGAGGTGCTTGCGGAACTGGCCCTCGATGTCCTCCATCACCCGGTCAACGCGCGTGGGCGGATGCGCGGAGAACGTGATATGCTCGCGGCGTTCGATGAGGGCATCGTCGATGAACACGTGCTTGCGCGAGCCGAGCGGCACGACCCCCGTGCGCGGGGAGCCGGGCGCAAACAGCAGGGGCAGGCCGGGCTTGAGCACCACGGTCGGCATCGCCGGGGCCAGGCTGCCCGGCGGGGTGAACGGCGCGGCATACACGATCCCCCGGGAAATCCGCATTTCATCGAGCAGACCGGGCAGCGGACGCTGCCACCGGGCATCCCGCCCGACGCTGAGATAATCCTCCTCACCCGCCGGCAGGCGCTGCAACGCGACCGGCAGCGCTCCACCCTGCTTTTTGCCGTCCACGTAGTGAGTGAGGGTCTTGGTCCGCCCATCATGACTGAAGGCATAATGGTGCCATTGGCCGGCATCCCCCAGCGCCCGGGCGTCCGAAGCGATGCGCAGCGCCACGCGGCCCGGCTGGTTCTCGAGCACGAAGGCGCCACCGGCACAATCGGCGGTGAGGCGCGTGACCACGTCGTTCTCCGCCCGCGGGCCGGTGCCGATCTCAAAGACCACACCCGCCCCGCCGGCGGGTTTCGCCCGAAACCAGAATTCCACGGTCCAGTCGAAATCTCCGAGGTTCAGATCCGTGCGGGTCGCGCTCGCAAAGCTGACCTCCTTGCGGATCTGCTTCTCGCCGCCGGTCATCAGCGCGGTGAACTGCGCGTTGTGCCAGCTCAACGGCGCCTGCGTGCGGCCGGCCGGAACCGGAAAGCGGTGCAGCGCCGCGGTCTCCTCGCCCTCCGCGGGAATCTCGACCGCAGGATACGGCACGGTCGAGAGGGCCCGGCCGAATTTCCCCTCCACCACCGTGCCGCCCAGGCCGAGCACCAGCGGCGCGTCGATGCCGACAGCAGCTTCGAGCGGCGTGCTCGGATAAAGCCCGAGAGGCTCATCAAACAGCCAGAGTGCGACGGTCTCGGCCGCCGGGAGCGGGGTCAAAGCAACCAACAGGGGCAGGGCAATCAGTGTGGGAGGGAGTCGTTTCATTTTTGCTGGAATTGGAGGGAAAAAAGCGAGGCGCCGCGCAGGCGGACGACGAGGCGCACCGGGCGGCCGGCGAAGCGGGCGAGATCGGCGCCCTGCCCCAGCCATTCGACCTCGTAGCGAAGTTCGTTGCCGTTCACATAGATGCAATCATCCAGGCCGTAGCCGGGGATCGGCCGGCCGTCGCCCTCGAGCAGCCCGACCTGCAGGTCGCCGGACGCGCCGGTGTCCACATTCAACACGAGGCGGTTGCCAGCAAAGATCAGCGGGCGGCTGTAAAGCTCGCCGGCCTGTTTATACTGCGCCCGGACCGCGACAAACCGGTCGGCCCGGTGCACCGTGCGGAACACCCCGCGTCGGGCGGCACTTTTCGTGTGGGGCGAATGATATTCCTCGGTGTTGTACGCATACATCCAGATCTCATCGCCCCGCCGGATCATGCCCTGCGCCATGTACGTCTGGTGAATGTCCCACCCGTCGTTCAGGCCGACGTTGAGCCAGACCGGTCGCGGATAACGCGTCCAGCGCACGCCGTCCCGGCTGGCCATGAGCTGTGTCTCGATCGGTCCCGAGCCGCGCCCTTCCTCCGGTTCGCCGAGGCGGCTGCGCGCGGCGGGGGCCGTGCCCTCGTAGTGATAGTAGATGCACGGAAACGCGAGGTAGGTGTCTGGCGCCCAGGCATATTTGACCGCTTTGGGCACGTAGATGTCGGTCGCCGCCGGGTCGAAACCGTCCATTGGCTGGAAGACGATGGGATATTCCAGGCCCACGCCGCCGGGCGTGAGCGGCCCGTTGTCGAGGTACCACGGCCGGAGGTCATGCAGGCGCACCGTGGTGGCGAGACGCTCGTAGTCCGCCGGCGTGAGCGCCTGCACCGGCCACGGCGGCTGCAAGCTGTCGGTCTGCGACATCACGAAGCGCCGCTCGGTCCGGCCGAAGACGTTGGTGCCGCTGTCGGTGCGGTGGTAGCCGAGGTAGGCCCCGCGCTGGTCGTCATAGATCATGTTCGACTGCGAACCGGAACGCGCCGACACCGCCGCGACCGGCAGCCGCTTCCATTTCCAGCCGTCTGGTGAGGTGAACAAATAGATGCCCGCGCCCTCGTCGCCGCTGACCAGCTTCCAACGCTCGGCCGGCGGGGCCAGCGGATCGAGGAACACCGACGGCGTGCCCGCCGATTCCGGCGTGACGATGTTCGGAAAATCCTGTTCCAGGTCGGACAGCTTGGGCAGGTCGAAATGCAGCCCGTCGCGCGAGGTGCGCACAGTCAGCCGGTCCTCCTTGCCGGCGGGGGCGTAGAGACGGATCACGCCGACCTCGTCCTCGACCACCGTGATATGCTTGCGGAAGGACCCCTTGATCGCAAAGGCCAGCTCCACTTTCTGCGGCGGCACCGGCTCGAAGCTGACCCCGTGGTGCACCGGGAAGAGCGCATCGTCGATCAGCAGGTGCGGGCGCGAGCCCAGGTTGACCGGCTCATCGGACGCGGCGGTCGCAGCAAACAGCAGCGGTTGCGTAATCACCGGTTTCCGCGCCGGCGCCCCGGCGGCGGCATCCGTGACAAAGCTGCCCGGCGGGGCAAATGCCGCGTCGTACACCCGGCCCTTCGAAAACCGCAGCTCGTCGAGCGCCCCCGGCAGCGGGCGGCCCCACCGCGCGTCGCGTCCCACGCTGAAATACGCCTCGGCCCCGGCCGGCAAGGTCTGCAGTCCGACGGGCGCCGACGCGGCCTGCGGCCGGCCCTCGACATAGTGGTCCAGCCGGCGCGCCGCCGCGTCATAGACAAAAGCGAGATGAACCCACACCCCGGCGCGGGTGAGCGCCGACGCGTCGGACGGGATCGGCAGCCACACGCTGGCGGGCTGGTTAACCAGCGTGAAGCCGGCGCGGTCGCGGTTGAGTGAGAGCGCGGTGATCCGGTCATTTTCACCGCGCGGTCCGGCGCCGAGTTCGAAGATCACCGCGCCCTTCTCATCAGCCGGCGCCGCGCCCGGCCGGTACCAAAACTCAACCGTCCAGTCGAAGGCCCCGAGATTCAGGCCGGTCGCGGCCGGGTTCGGCTGGGTCACTTCCTTGCGCAGATGGGTTTCCCCGGCCGTGTTCAGCGCGGCAAAACGGGCGTTCATCCAGCTCAGCGGCGGGACGGTGCGGCCCGCCGGCACCGGCAGCTGCGAGAGGCCGAACAGGGCCTTGCCCGGCGGCCAGGCCGGGGCCGGCTGCAGCTCCGTCGTGAGGGCCCGCCCAAATTTTCCCGGACTGAGGGTGCCGCCGGGACCCAAGATCAACGGCATGCCGTTGCCGCTGAGATCGGCCAGCGCACAGCTGGGATAAAGTCCAGCCGGTTCGTCGAACGGCCAGAAGGCCACGGTCTCGGCACCAACGACGCCGCTGGCGGCGCTACCGGCGGCCAGGGCCAGAAACAACCGGAGGAAAACAGGGTTCATGGCAAAATTATGGTCAGGTCGGGTGGCGCACGGCGGAGCCGGTGGCTTGGAGGCGGTTGCCGGCCATGGTGGCGGCCAGTTTGAGGGCGGCGACGAGGCTGCGCGGATCACCGCGGCCCGTGCCGGCGTTGGCAAAGTCGGTGCCGTGCTCGACCGAGGTGCGGATGATGGGGAGGCCGAGGGTGACATTCACGCCGAGCCAGATGCCGAGCATCTTGGCGGCCACGTGGCCCTGATCGTGATACATCGCGATGGCGCAGTCGAACTCGCCCTGCAGGGTGCGGAAAAAAACCGTGTCGCCGGCGAACGGTCCGCTGACCTTGAACCCGAGGGCCCGCGCCTGCTCGATGGCCGGTGTGATGTATTTGATCTCCTCGTCACCGAAGATGCCGCCCTCGCCGGCGTGCGGATTGATGCCGGCAACGGCGATGTGCGGCTCGGCGATGCCGAGCTCCTGCACGCCGGCATGCGCCAGCTTGATGACGGCGACAATCCGCTCGGGCCGCGCGCGCTCGATCGCTTCCTTCAGGGAAACATGCGTGCTGACGTGACAGATGCGGAGCTTGTCCGCCACGAGCATCATCGTGACGCGCGGCTTGTCACAGAGTTCCGCCAGCAGCTCGGTGTGCCCGTCATAATGATGGCCGGCGGCATGCAGCGCCGCCTTGTTCAGCGCGGAGGTGACGACGGCATGGGTCTCGCCCGCCAGGGTCAGCTCGACCGAACGCTTGATATAATCGTAGGCCGCGCCGCCCGCATGGGCACTCACCTGCCCCAGTTTGAATTTTGCCGAATCAACATTGCCGAGATCTATGACGTCGACCGTTTCTGCGCCGCCCGCTTCCGTCGGTGACGAGATGACACGCACCTTGGCGGCGCTCTTCGCGAACCCGGCGGCGGCGCGCAAGACTCCGGCGTCGCCGATGACTACCGGCCGGCACACCGCCCGCACCTCGGGCAGCCCGAAGGCCTTCATGATGAGCTCGGGCCCGGTCCCCGCCGGGTCGCCCATGGTGACCGACAGAATGGGTTTCACCGGATCGCTCATGACAAGGCTCCCAGTTCCTGCAGCTGACCCCGGATCTGTTGCACCTCTTCATCGGTGGCGCGCAGCAGCGGCGGGAAAACCTCCCGGCTGCACAGGCCCCGGATTTCCATGACCGCCTTAAGCGAGGCAAACAGCTGGCTGATGGTGCGGCCCTTCTGGTAGACGGCGTTGATTTCGTCGATCCGCTGCTGAGTCGCATCGGCCGCGGCGTCGCCGGCGACGAGCTGCTTCATCAGGGTGCACATGAGAGCGGGTTCAAAGTTCCCGCCGCCCGGCACGAAGCCGTCGGCCCCGGCGCGCATGGCTTTGCTCGTCATCGCCACCGAACCGCAGAATACCGCAAAATCCCCGCGCTCCGCGAACATCCGGCAGAGCTGCTCCTGCCGGGCTGCATCAGGCTCCGAGTCCTTGATGCCGGCGATGCGTGGGTGATGGCTCAGCCGCTCCACCACGTCGAGTGGGATGCTCTGCCGCGTGGTCTGCGGGATGTTATAGAGATACATCGGGCCGGTGACGCTGTCGGCCTGCCGCGCGAAATAATGCTCCATCATCTCCGGTGTCAGCGGAAAATAGGATGGCAGGTTGCCCACCACGGCATCGGCTCCGGCGGCAAAAAACTCCCGCGCCAGCGTAAGCGAATGTTCGGGGCAGGTGTCGCCGATGCCGGCAAAGATCACGACCCGTCCGCGCGCGGCCGCGATCGCGAGCTGCACTAGGTGCACGCGCTGCGCGATGGTCAGCGAGGCGAACTCGCCCGTCGTGCCGCAGACCATCAGGCCTTGGCACCCGCCGGCGATGATGTGCTCCACCAGCCGCCCCAGGGCCGGCTCGTCGATGCGCCCGTCCGCCGTGGCCGGCGTGAGGAGCGGAACAATGGTGAAGCCGCGCAGCTGGGCGCGGCTCAGGTTTTTCACGGTCAGTTGCTTTGTCATTAGAATGCCTCGCGGTAGATTTTTTCGGCGTCGGCCGCGGTCAGGTCGCGCGGATTGTTCTTCATCAGACGGGTGACCTTCATCGCCTCCCCGGCCAGCCGGGGCAGGTCGGCCTCGGGCACCCCGACGTCGCGCAGCCGCTGCGGGATGCCGCAGTTCTTCGACAGCCCGACGATCCGGTCGAGGCCGGCCTCGGCGGTCGCGAGCAGCGTGGCCCCGGCGGCGCAGCCCAGCGCAAAGGCGATGTCGGCATAACGCTCCGGCATCGCCGGCAGGTTGAAGCGGAAAACGTGGGGTAGGAGCAGCGAATTGGCGACGCCGTGCGCCACGCGGTATTCGCCGCCGAGCGGATAGGAGAGCGCATGCACGGCGGCGGTGTTCACCGGGCCGAGGCACAGACCGCCATAAAGCGCACCGAGCATCACGTCCGCCCGCGCGGCCCGGTCGGTGCCGTGGCGCACGGCGGTCTCGATGCTCCGGCCGATGTGGCGGATGCCCTCGAGGGCATAGACGTCCACGATGGGGTGCGCATGCTTGTTCGCATAGGCCTCCATGCAGTGGACCATTGCGTCGATGCCCGTGGCGGCGGTCACCGCCGGCGGCATGGAATGGGTCAGCTCGGGATCGCAGAGAGCGAGGTCGGGGACGAGGTGCGGGCTGACCACGCCCTTCTTGAGCCGCTCGGCCTCGTCGAGCAGGATGGCGTTGGGCGACACATCGGCGCCGGTGCCGGCGGTGGTGGCGATGCACACCAGTGGCAGGGCGCGCGCGCGCAGCAACCCGATGCCGAAAACCTCGCGGACCTGTTGCCTGCCATCGTAAAGCGCGGCCACGAGCTTGGCCACATCAAGCGGACTGCCGCCGCCCACCCCGAGCACCGCGTCGGGCCGGCTGGCGCGCGCGGCAACCATCACCTGCTCGAACAGCGCAATCTCCGGCTCGCGGTCCACCAGGGTGCAGACCTCAACGTGCAGCCCGGCCTCCCGCCACTCGGCGAAAAGCGCCGCCTGCATAGTATCGACCTGCGGGCTCGTGATGACGAAAAGCCGGCGCCAGCCCTGGCGGGTGAATTCCTCCGCCGCGGCGCGGCTGGTGCCGTCGCCGAAGATCAGACGCTTGGGTTGTTGCAGGATGACAGGATTCATTCGCCGTAAGGGTTGCCGGGGTCGCCGGGAGGGGGGACGGCGCGGCTGGGGCCCGACGCCGGATCGAAGCGGGGATTGGGGGACATTTCCTGGGCCCCGACCGTGCGCCGCCACGCCCGCAGGCGTTCCAGCAGTTCCGCACAGCGCGCCGGCTCGCGGGTGGCGAGATTCACAGACTCGGCGGGATCCGTCGTGAGGTCATAGAGTTCCAGCGGCACCCCGCTGTTCTCGCCGGCGACAGTCTGCTCAAACCACTCGATTAATTTCCACCGGCCCGCCAGGGTGGCGCCGCAGGGCGCAAGGCCGAGATGGTGATAGTGCGGAAAATGCCAGTAGAGAGCCTCGTGCGGCGGCGGCCCGGCGGGATCAAGCAAGAGCGGACGAAGGCTTCGGCCTTCCAGCCCGGCGGGCGGCGTGTGCCCGGTGAGTTCCAGCAGGGTCGGCACCAGATCCGTGCCGAAGACCGGTGCGGGAACGACCGTCCCGCCCCCCGCCCCGCCCGGCTGGCGCAGGAGCAGCGGCACGCGGATGCCGCCCTCATAAAGATCGGCCTTGGCGCCGCGCAAGGGCTTGCGGTCCCCGCTCCGGCCGAAAGCACCGTGGTCCGAGGTGAAAACGACGATGGTCTCGCGGTCCAGCCCGGTGGTGAGGAGATGCTCGAGCAGCCGGCCGACACTCCGGTCGATCTGCTCGACCATCGCGGCCACCACGGGACGGTTGCAATCCAAGTCGGCGCCGGCCTTCCGCTCATACTTGGCCACCAGTGCGGCCGGCGCCAGTTCGGGCCGGTGCAGTGCATTGTGGGCCAGCACACAGAGAAACGGTCCGCTGCGCGGGGCATCCATGAACGCAATGGCGTCCTCCGTCAACAGGTCGATGTGATGCGCATCGCCCTCGGGATCGGCGTCTGCCGGTGGCTTGCGCGTCACGCGCACCGTGTCGAAACCCTGGGACTCGGGATCCATCGGGCGGCCGGGCTGATAGTGGTAGTCGGGCGCGAGGTGCCACTTGCCAAAATGCCCGGTGGCATAGCGGCGGGCCTTGAACAGGTCGCCCAACGTGTCGACCTCGACTGGCAGATGCGGCCGCCACGGCGGGGTGAGCAACCGGGGATTGACCGGCTCGGTGCCGGGAATGAAATTGGTCAGATGCAGCCGGGCCGGATGCAGGCCGGTGTAGAGCGCCGCGCGGGCCGGCGAACACACCGGGCTGGCGCTGTAGGCACGGTCAAAGCGCGTGCCCTCGCGCGACAGGCGGTCCAGGTGCGGCGTCTCGTAGAAGGTGCTGCCGTGACAACCCAACTGGTGGACGCCCATGTCGTCCACGATCACCAGAAGAATGTTCGGGGGCCTGGCCATGGTTCAGTCTAGGGCCGGCGGCGGTGCCGCTTTCCGATGGCTCCAGTAGGTCAGCCGGTCCACGTCAGCCGGCACATGACCGCCGAACAGGCGGCTGGCCAGCCAGCCGGTGCCGAAGAGCACGAGATGCCCGACCACGCCGATGAGCAGCGGATTGAGCGGAAAATTGAAGCCGACATCAATGATGCGGTTACCCGGATGCGTGAGGACGGCCCAGCCGGTGTAGACCGCGCACACCCCCATGCCCACATACGAGCCCCGCCGCGTCGCCGTGCGGGTGAAAAACCCGAGGCAAAACAGCCCGAGCGTGCCGCCCGACAGGATCGAGGCAATGATGATGACCCGCTCCATCAGCGGCGCCGCGCCTTCCTCCGGGAGAAGCAGCCAGGCCGCCCAGATGGTCAGCAGGCCGCCGAAGACCACCATCAGGCGGCCGCACAGCACCTGGGCGCGGTCGGACGCCGCGGGCACGAAATGATTGAAATAGTCGATCGTCAGGACCGTGGCCACGCTGCTCAGGTCGGCACTGACGGTGGACATCGCCGCGGCCAGGACCGCAGCGATCACCAGGCCCAGCAGGCCGACCGGCATGTAGTTCGCGAGGAACCACGGCATGGCGCTGTCCGCCAGCGGCGGCGGCGGCAGCCCGCTGAGTGAGAAAAACCCGTTCAAGCATGCCCCGGCGAACATGAACATCGCAAAGATCGGCAGGCAGAGCAAAGCGCTGTTGAACGCCGCGCGGCTAGCCGCCTGGTCATCCTTCGCCACCAGGTAGCGCTGCACGATGTGCTGGTCGGTGGCGTAACGGCGCGTCCACTGCACGGCGTAGGCGAGGATGAAAAGATAGGTGGTGTTGTTTTCCGTGGAGAACAGCGTGTCCCAGGTAAAGCCCTCGAGCCCGAGGGTCAGCTTGCCGGCGCGATAGGTCTCACCGATCACGGCGAAGGGTGCGCCCGCCTCCGGGGCGAACATCAACCGGAGCACGACAAACAGGCCGCCGAGCATCAGGATGATGCCCTGCACCACGTCGGTCCACACAACGGCCGTCACCCCGCCGATCATCGTGTAGGCGATGGTGAAGAGACCGACGCCAAGGATGACCGTGCGCAGGTCCCAGCCGGTCAGCACGTTCACCGCCAGCGCGGTCGTGAGCAGCGTGACGCCGAGGTCGAAGATCCGATCGGCGAGGAAGCCGAAGGAGGTGTAGAAACGCCCGCCCAGGCCGAAGCGGTGCCCGATGTATTCGTAGGCGCTCATCCGGACCACGCGCCGGTAGAACGGAACCACGATCCTCGCCACCACGATCAGCACGATCGGCACCGTCATATGGGGGATCAGCAGGATCAGCCCCTTCTGGTAGGCGGTGCCAGGATGCCCGACAAACGTGCCGGTGCCGATGATGGTGGCCATGATCGTGAAGGACACCGCCCACATCGGGATACTGCGGCCGGCGACGAAGAATTTTTCCGCGGACCCCTGCCCGCGCGAGACCCAGAGTCCGATTCCGCCGACGATGACGAAATAGACGATGATGATGGCGATATCAATGGCCGAGATGTTCACGCGAGACGGAGATTGGAATTGGTTACCAGGGCATCACGCGCTTCGTGTGCTGACGGCCTTTTTCGGCCACCTCGGGGTAGCCGCCGGCGATGATGTCCATGCCCGCGGCGATCTGCTCGATGATGTCCTCCGCCTGGGCGTTATCGAGGAGGTGCAGCCGGGCCGCCTTGCTGGCGTTGATGACCCGCGTCGCCGCCGCCGCGAGCGGGGCCGGTGGCACGAGGCCGGGCTTGCGCCCGTAGTCAAAGGCGAAGTCGAGGTGACCCGAGGCATAGCTCGTGTCGCGCGGTCCCCACTCGGCGAAGCTGAGACCGGGCACGCGCACGATGCTTTCGGTGTTGGGCAGGCCGACGCTGTCTTCGATTTTCACGCCCAGCATGATCTCACCCTTGGGATTGAGCGGCCAGACATCGGCCACGCCATAATAGGCCTTCGCCGACACGCCCCAGATTTTCGAGGCAAACTCGTGCGCACCGAAGGCCCGGAGGCCCTCTTCCAGCCCGTGGTCCACCGCCTGGCGATGGATTTCGTAGCGGGCGGCGCGGACAAACATGCGCACCGCCTCGGGGTTGCGGGCGTGGCAGAGATGCAGGCCGTGGACACCGGCCGCCAGCGCCTGCTGGATCATCCAGTGGTTGCTCTTCACCGTGGTCTCATCGAGACCGTAGAGCGGCAGAGTGACGAAGACCGCCGGGGTGCGGTGTCCGCTCAGGGTTGGTCCGCCGTCGGCCAACCCGCGCATGAACTCGCGCAACTGAGTGAAGTCCAGCGCGGCGCCCTCCATGTCATACATGAGGATGTCGGCCCACGTTTTCGCGGCGGCCTTGCCTTCCTCGTAGCCGCCACGCCCGTAGCTGTAGTAGACGGGTTGGTCGGATTCCAACAGCTCGATGGCCTTGTTGATCCGCTTCGGACCACCATAGGCGGCCGCGTCACCGCCCGCGTGGGCGGTCGACGCAGACAACAGCGAACAGACGAGCAGGAGCGAAAGGATTTTTCTCATGACAGGACAGGCTTAGCGGGCACCGAGGCCGGACGGCGCGCCGGGTTTGGGGGTGAAGGTCCGGAGCAGGTCGAAATACGCGGGCGCCTTGGTGACGGCGTCGAGCCGGCCCCAGAGCACGATCTCGCGGCCGCCGGCCCGCGCGATGACCCGCCACTGGCCGCCCTTACTGAGATTGTCGCTCAGGCGGACAGGCCGGCCCGCGTAGTCGACCCCGGCCGGCAGCGGCTCCTTCGTGGTCAGCGTGGTGGTCAGTGTGGCGGGATCAAAGCGCAGGTCCGTCAGGCCACCCAGGAGACCGTCGGCCAGGAAGATGTCCTCGACCGGGAGGTGCTTGCCGCCGGGCACGGCGGGCTCGGCCATATTGTTCGCGAAGGTCACCCGCGCTTCGACCGGACCGGCCGGGCCCTTGAGAATGTTGCCGGTGAACCAACTCGGCCCGAGCGACGGCTTGTCCTCGAGGAAACGCCAGTCCTGCCACACCGTATTCCGCTCCGCGGTAATCTCCGAGCGCTGGAGGTAGAAACCGCCGGCGTTCTCGGCGATAAGGTTGCCAGTGAAATGCGCGCGTGTCTCCATCGTCACGCGCATGGCGCCGGAATTTTTCGCGGAGTTGGAGTTGCCGACAAACACGTTGCCGTCGACGAGGATGTTGAATTTGTCCGCCGGGTAATAGGTATCCAAAGGCGCGTCGTAGCGATGCTCCTGCCCGCCGAGGAACAAGCCGCCGGCGTCGTCACCACCTTCGTTCGCCACGAAGACATTGCGCCGGATGGCCGGGGCCGACCAGAGGGCGACGAACACGCCGCCGGCGTCGTTGCGGGCGAGCGATTCGTTCGCGACGATGACATTGTCCTCAAACGTGCCGGCCGACCAGTCGAAGAAGGAAACTCCACCACCGTCGGAGCTGCGCATCGGGTCGTCGAGGCCCGCACGGTTGTTGGCGAAGACATTGAACACCACCTGCGGCCGGGCCGCGCGGTCAGCCGCGAGTGCGCCGCCGCGTCCGCACTCGGTGGTGTTCCCGTAGAACAGGCTGTGCTCGATGCGGGGCGTGGCGCCGTTCAGGCACATGATGGCGCCGCCGTCGTGGGCGGTCTCATGCAGCAGGGGCGGGTTCCACGGCACGGGAATGAGCGTGCGATTGTCGGTGAAGATGCAGTTGGCGACGGTCGGCGATGTGCCGTCGCATAGCAGCGCGGCGCCCTTGCCGCGCACGCGGCCGTTGGTGAAGTGGAAACCGTCCACCCGGGCATCGTCCGCGCCGATCGCGATGCGGTGCTGTCCGGCGCCATCCAGCACCGTGGCGTGCCGGTAGATGTCGCGGGCCCCGCCGCGCGCGGCGAACCCGCCGTAGAGATCAACGTGCGGCTTGAGCGCGAAGGTCGGCTGCAGGTAGCGGCCCTGCGACACGAGCACGGCCACGCGCGCGGCGACCGTCGGCCGGCCGGCGGCCTCGATCGCCTGAACGACACTGGCCAGCGGTTTCGTCACGGAGCCGTCGCCTTTGATATCATCACCGTGCGCCTGGTCGACATAGAGCACGGTCTGGTATTTCGCGAGGTCGACCGCGCCGGAGGCCCGCGGCCCGGGAGAAGCGGCACCGGCGGTAAGCGCCGCCAACAGCAACACCACCGGCGCCAAAAAGTGTCCGGACATGATACGACAAGGGACTGCGAGGAGTGTTTTGTTCATGAAATTGCGCCGGCGGTCAGTCCGCCGGGTTCAAGACCGCCACGGAATCGCCCTCGACGAGGCACGGTTCCACCAGGATCTTCGTGGGAATCTGTTCGTTCTTGTTGCGGATCCGCCAGAACAACTGCTGGACGGCACGCCGGCCGATGGCCTCCGCCCGCACATCCAAGGTGGTGAGCGAGGGGTTGAGGCCCATGACCAGCGGTTTCTCATGATTGAAGGAAAGGAGGCTCAGGTCGGTGCCGGCGCGCATCCCGCGCTGGCGCAGGGCGGCATAGATTTGCACCGCGATGCTGTCGGCGCTGACGATGATCACCGTCGGACGCTCTTCCTCCGGCAGCGCCGCCCAGCGGTCGAGCAGCGGCATGACCTCCGCCGGACGCGTGATGGCGGGCAGCGGCCACTTCACCTGCTCCGACTGGACCTTCTCGAAATACTTCAGGTTCATGCCGAGCCGTTGCGCATGCGCGGAAAGGGCGCGCTTCAAACCTTCGGAGCGGGTCTGGCCGAGCCGAGGATGCAGGTAACCGACCCGGCGGTGACCGCGAGCGTGCAGATACTCCATGCCAATGCGGGCCCCGACATCGAAGTCCATGCCACACATGTCGCCCTGCCCCGAGTCCGGCCTGCCCAACAGCCAGACGTGCGGGATGCGGTTGATCGCTTCCACCAGCGCAGGGCTCGCGCAGAGGCGAAGGTCGCCGAGCAGCGGGCTTTTCAGAATGAGACCGTCCACCTGGTTCTTCGCGAGGAAGACCGGCACGCGGTCGGCATTGGGCACGTTCGCGAGCATCAGGTTCATCCCTTCGGCCGCCATCTCCAGCTCCACCCCGTGGATGGCTTCGCTGATCACGGGAAGATGCGTGAGCGAGTCGTCCATGCCGAGAAGCAACAGGCCGAAATTACCGCGTCGCCGATAGCCGCCCTGCCCGTCGGTCACCATGCCGCCCTTGCGCCGTTTGCGCAGGGGCTTGTAGCCGATGCGCGCGATGGCTTCCGTCACGCGCTTGCAGATGTCGGCCCCGACGGCATCAGGCGTGTTAAGCACCCGGGATACGGTGCCCACAGAAACTTCCGCCGCAGCGGCCACATCGAGAACGGTCGGTTTGGCCGGCGCCAAGGGGGTAGCACGAGTCACGCGGGTGTTAGAAACCTAACTTTGCGGTCGGGCAAGGAAAATGTGAAATAAGGACATGAAATTGTTTTTTCACATGCCAAATCGCTCGCTCATCACTCACGATAACTGGATTCACGTCAAGCGACCATAATTATACTCTTATATCTATTAATAAGCGTTTTAAGAAAGTTTAATCCAGAATCCAACCGAAGAAACATGTGAAGTGCTACGGCGATATTTATTTTCTGATATTTCAAGCTGGTTTATTAGTAAACAGCCCCGATAAGCGAAGGTAAGATGAATCTCCTGCCTCGTTGGATTCCACTGACTGCAGTCTTGCTGGTCCCGGCCGCCGCCGCCGAACCGTTTACCAATTCTCTCGGCATGCGTCTGCTGCCGATCGCACCGGGCACGTTTGCCATGGGCGAGTCCAATCTGACCCCCGCGAATGATTTCAAGGTCGCCGCTTACCTGACCCGGGGCGACTGGGACGAGCATCCCGTCCATCAGGTGGCGCTCACCCAATCCTTCTACTTGGCGGAGGAGGAAGTGACCACAGAGCAATTCCGCCGCTTCCGCGCCGACTACACCGGCAACCCGGACACCGCTCCCTTTGCCGCCGCCATCAGCTGGGATGAAGCCACGGCGTTTTGCGCCTGGCTGTCGCGGCAGGAAGGACGTCACTATCGGCTGCCGACCGAGGCCGAGTGGGAATACGCCGCGCGCGCCGGCACGATATCGCTGTTCAATTCCGGCGAAAAGCCGCCGGCGCCGGGCGCCACCAACCCTTGGGGCCTGAAAAATATGCACACGGGCGTGTCGGAGTGGTGTGCTGACTGGCATGGCGAATATCCGGCCAACCAGGTCACCGACCCGGTTGGTCCCGCTGGTGGCTGGGCCAGGGTCGTGCGCGGGGGCGGACTCGACAAGCTCCTGCCCTTCTACGCCCGCTCGGCCAACCGCGCCGGCGTGCCGCCGAATTTTCCGCCGGTGTCGCTGGAACAGGTCAGAAAACTCAGCGCCGGTGAATCGGCCAACGAGGTCGCCACGCCCGAGGGCACTGGCCAGCAACGCAGCGGCACCTACAAGAGCGAGTTTCTTTACCAATCGTTCACGCGCTCGGTCCTCAACAACCAGGGCAACCACACCATCGGCTTCCGCGTCGTTTGCGCCCCGGCCCTCACGACGGCGCCTGCGCGCGCCCGGACCGGCTATGTCCGGCAGGGCGTCCGGCAATCCGGTCCGCCCGCCGCCATCGGCCCGGATCCATCGCGCCCGTGGTTCCGCAAGCGCTACCTGCTGCCCACGCCGCCGGAGAACACCGCCCCCGACCGGTTCCCCGCCTTCCGCGCCATCGGCTGGCCCCGGGGGTTTCTCAGCCACATGCACAGCCCGGGGTTGGAGGTGGCGAGCAATGGCGACCTGATCTTCCTGCCCTTCACCGCGGTCTCCGAGACCGACCCCGATTGCGCACTGATGGCCACCCGACTGCGGTTTGGCGCCGACGAATGGGACCCGCCCGATCTCTTCCTCGACCTGCCCGATGTGGACGACACCTCGCCGATGCTCTGGAACGACGCCGGCCGCCTGTGGTTTTTCTTTGGCGCCAACAAGCTCGACTCCGGTTTCCCCTTCCAATGGACCACCTCGGACGACCACGGCGCAACATGGAGTCCGGTGCAGTTCCCGCTCTTCACCACTCCCGTAGGCGGCCATTCGGCCCAGCCGATCAGCAGCGCCTTCCGCGACGCCTCGGGCCGGATTTACGTGGCCAGCGATGCCATCGGGCCCGAGTCGGTGCTCTGGCAGAGCGATGACAACGGCCGCACGTGGCGCGACCCGGTCGGCCGCAGCGGTGGCCGCCACACGGTCTTCACCCTCCTGCGCGACGGACGCATCCTCGGCATGGGCGGCAAGAGCTCGAACATCGAGGGCTTCATGCCGAAGTCCATTTCAAGCGACGGCGGCCGCACCTACAAGGTGACCAAGACGCCCTTCCCTCACCTCGGCAGCAACCAGCGCCCCACCCTCATCCGCCTCGCCAGCGGCCGGCTCTTCATGGCCGGCGACCTCCAGAGCGAAAAGGGCGTGCAGCCGGCCGGCGTGACAGAAAGGGGCGCGTATGTCGCCCTGTCCGACGACGAGGGTGAGACCTGGACCATCCGGTCCCTGCCCGGCACCCAAGTCCACGAGCTGACCAAGCGCGCGGAGCAGATGGGCGGCGGCACCCTTGGCTACTCGGTGGCGCGACAGGCGCCCAACGGCATCATCAATCTTGCGGTCACGATGACCAGCCCCTGCCTGCATTTCGAATTGAATGAGGCCTGGATCCTCCATGGCGGCGACGTCTCCGCGGACGACACCACCCTGCGAGCCAATAGCGCGACCGCAATCCGCGACGTGCAGGAATACGTCGAGCACGACACAGACGGCCGCCCTCACCTCCGCTACTCCGGTGGCATCGGAAACGACGGCCGCTTCCTTCTCCACGGTCCGAGCAAGTGGTATTATCCCGACGGCCGGATCCAGCGTGAGGCCGGCTATGCGCTCGGCCGTCTAACCGGGACCGAGACCTACCATGGTCCGGACGGCACGCGCGAATGGACGCGCGAGCATGGCGCCGACGGCACGGTCGTCTGGACCAACTACTGGCCCGACGGCAAGGTCCGCACACGCTCCCACTGGCGCGACAGCCACGCGGAAGGGACCGCCGTCTTGAACGATCCCACCGGCCGCGAAATCTATCGCGTCGATTTTGCCCGCGGCCTCCCCGGCAAGGAAACCGGCGCGCCTGGTGAATATTAACCCATCCATTCCAACATGAAAAATACCCCTGCTTCCCGCCTGCGCAACGTTCTCCGACTCGCGGCCAGTGCGTGGTTGCTGACCGCCCTCGCCTCGGCTTTCGCGGCCGATGAAATCTCCATCTCCCCGACCCCCGCGCCGGTTGTGCCGCATGAACGTCTCTGGAACATCGTGCTCATCGTCGCGGACGACATGGGCTGGAACCAGGTCGGCTATCACGGCTACGACTGGTATCAGACACCGAACATCGACCGCATCGCGCGAGCCGGGTTGCAATTCCGCGACGCCTACAGCGCCGCGCCAATCTGTTCACCCACGCGCGCCGCGCTCATGACCGGCAAGGATCCGGCGCGCCTGCATCTGACCGACTACATCCCGGGCAATCCGCACGAGGACAAACCGCTCGTCACGCCGCAACAGATCCCCTGCCTGCCGCTCGAAGAGACCACAATCCCCGAGATGCTCCGCCCGCTCGGCTATGTGTCCGGCCATTTTGGCAAGTGGCACCTTGGCATCGACTACCACTACCAGCCGGGCCGCCTGTTTGATCCGGCCTCACAGGGTTTTGATGTCGTCTTCACCGCCAAGAAGCCCGAGGACGACCTGGTGCCGCCGCCGCCTGACGCCCACTCCACCGTCGAGATCACGGAAAACGCCATCAAGTTCATCGAGAAGAACCGCGACCGCCCGTTCTTCTGCTACGTCCCCCACAACGTCGTTCACCGCCCGCTCTACGAGGAGGAAGAGCTGATTGAAAAATACCGGCGCAAACCCGGCTCCACTCTGCCGATCCACAATCCGATCATGGGCGCGATGATCGAGCGCATGGACACCGGCATCGGCCAGATTCTCGACACCCTCGACCAACTCAAGCTGAGTGAGCACACCGTCGTAATCTTCGTCTCGGACAACGGCGGCCTAGAGGCACTGCAGAGCCAGGCTCCGCTCCGCGCCGGCAAGTCCACGCTCTACGAAGGCGGCATCCGCGTGCCGCTGGCGGTCCGCTGGCCGGGCGTCGTCCAGCCTGGCCGCACCACCAACGAGCCGGTCGTCACCCAGGATCTCTTCAGTACCATCATGGAAATCGCCGGCGCGCCCTACCGGAAGGATTACGCCGACGGCGTCAGCCTGCTCCCGTTGCTCCGTGACTCGGCCCCGACCCTCGGGCGCGAGGCCCTGCATTGGCACTACCCGCATTACCATCACTTCGGCGGCCGTCCCAGCAGCGCAATCCGCGTCGGCAACTACAAGCTCATCGAATGGTATGAGGGCACCCTGCTGAACCAAGGCCCCGCCGTGGAATTGTTTGACCTCGCAAACGACATGGGTGAGCAACACGACCTTGCCGCCGCGAAGCCTGAACTCGCGCGCAGCTTGCGTGCAAAACTGGATGCCTGGCGCGATGGCGAACACGCCCAGATGATGACCATCCGGCGCTGATCTCCGGGACGCGCCGGCTCAACGGCTGTCAGTCACCCGTCCCACGATGACCTCGCGGGCGCGCTTGAGCAGCGAATAGAAGACGCCCGGCTCGACGGGATCCCAACCAAAAGCCTGCCCCTCGGCGCTCATCGGGATCGTCGCGACCCACTGCAACGTCGGCCCGGCCTCGGGCATGGCCAGCACGTAGAGTTCCTTCTCGTCATGACCGGTGACGTAGAGAAATCCTCCCGGTCCGAAGGCGCCGCCTGAGCAGCTGTAACCGCGCATGGAGAGCATCGCCACCAGGTCGCCCGGAAAGCCCCAGCCGCCGGTCTGCCGCCACTCGTCGTCGAACTCCACCAGCCGCGACCATTCCGGCCCGCGGCCCGGTTCGCCGCCCCGGCTGGCATAAGACACAAAGCAGGCGACCCAGCGGCCGTCGCGTCGGTCCAACCAGGTAAGCGAGCCCCCGTAGAGCCCAAAGCTCCGGCTGCCGATGTGCTTCATCGTCGCGGTGTCCCAGATCTCGACCGAACTCTGGTTGGGCACACCGGGATAATTCGAGTGGGCGCAATATAGCCGGCCCTCATGCACCACGCCGGCATTGAGGTGAATGAGCGGCTCTCCCTCCGGACACTCCCAACCCGCGACCCGTTCGCCGGTGGCTTTGTGGTATTTACCCAAGGCATGATTGGAAATGACATAAAAATAATCCTGGTCGACCGCCACGCCCTGCCGGGCTTCGACGGCCGGATGGCGCCGGAGCTCGGTAAATTGCCAGTTACCCGGTCCGGGGCCCGCCGATGCGGGAGTGGCGACCGGATCAGCCGCGAGGCCGAATCCGGGCAGGAGCAGAAAGAGTGAGAGCAGGGACTTGATTTTCATGATGGAGAAAAAAGCGGGACCGGCCGGGCGGGACCGGAACGAAAGCAAGAGCAGACGGCTTTGATCATGACGGAGCGCCTAGATCAGCGCTAGGCTGAGCAGAAATACCGTGAGGATGGCGGTGAGCCCGGCGATGCCCGAGGCGACCGTGACCAAGCGATAGCCCTGGGCCACCGACATTTTGGTCATCTGGGTGATCACCCAGAAGTAACTGTCGTTGACGTGGGAGAACATCATCGCGCCGGAGGCGATCGCGAGTGTGGTCAAGGGCGGCCCGAAGCCGGTGGCGAGGCCCATGGAGGGCAGCAGGTGCGCCACGAGCGAGGCCGTGGTAATCATGGCGACCGTCGACGAACCGATGGCGGTCTTCAGGCCGGCGGCCACGATGAAGGGCAGCAAGATGTTCATGGCCCCGAGGTCAAGCGAGGCCAGGGTCTTGCCGACCATGGCGGCCATGGGAGTTTCCCGCAGCACGCCACCAAAGGCGCCGCCCGCTGCGGTGATGAGGATGATCGTGCCGGCGTCACGCAGCCCGTCCCCGCACCAAGACCCGAACGTATCCAGGCCGTGTCGCCGCACGACGAACCAGGCCAGCCCCACCCCGAGCAACAGCGCCGAATTGGGATCGCCGACCATGGTGAGGAAGGAGCGCAGCCCCGAATCGCCGAAGGGCCGCCCCGGCAGGCTCGCCACGGAATTGAGGGCGATCAGCAGCAGTGGCAGCAGGATCGGAGAAAACGCCGCCAAGGCACCCGGGGCCTCGTCTGACGGTTCCGTCGCATTCTCCGTCGGATCAGCGCTGCCGGGAAATTCGCCCGGATCAATATAGATGCGCCGCCCCGCGTAGCGGGCGTAGAAATAGGTGTTAGCGATCACCGGCAGCGAGACGAGTAAGCCCAGCAGCAACACCGTGCCGATGTCGGCGTGCAGTTCGCCCGCCGCGGCGATCGGCCCGGGCGTCGGCGGCACGAGGCAATGCGTGGCGTAAAGCCCCATGCTGAGCGCCACGGCGAAGGTCGCGAGGGACTCCTTGGTCTTGCGCGCCAGCGAGCGGATGAGCGGCGAAAGAATGACATAACCGGAATCGCAAAACACCGGAATCGAAACGAGGGCGCCCGTGCAGGACATCGCCAGGACGGAGCGGGTCTTCCCGATCAGCCGGATCATGAAACTCGCCATCAGCAGGGCGCAGCCGCTCTTTTCCAGGACCGTGCCGATGATGCAGCCGCAGGCGATGATGATGCCAATGTAGCCGATCGTCTTGCCGAAGCCGCCGGTGAGGGCGGTGATGGTCTGGGCCGGGGACAGCCCGCCGCACAGCCCCATGCCGTAGGCCGTGATGACCAGGGCCAGGAAGGGGTGGAGCTTGAACCGGGTGGTCGCGACCACGATGAATCCGATGCTGAGCACCAGGGCGATGAAAAGGAACGGACCGGTAAGCATGACGAGAGGGGATTGATTCAGGCGCCCGCTGGCTGGGCGCTGGAGTTGGGCGAATCCAAAGAGGGAATGAGGCAGGGCACAAGCTCCGGGAGGAGAGCGAAAGTTTTCGCCGCTCTGTCGGGAGATCTCAGGCGCGATTGAGTTGCGACCGGCCGGATTCGACCACGACCGAGGCCGGCGTCTTGGCTAGGACGCCGGGTCGGTCTTAGACACCACGTATCTGGCGCGGTCGTCGACCAGGCTCACGGTCTCCTTCTGTGTCCATGCGGATGGACCGAGTCTTTGCCGCCAACTTTCTCAGAAATGTAATCACCCAGATGCCCGACGAGACCGAAGTCCCGCGCGCGTAAACGCCCCGCTTGCCATCCGCCGCCGGCCCCGTTCACTGCCCTCATGCTCCCGTCCCTGCCCCAGCGTTCGGCATCGCCCCCGGCAAAAACCCCGTTTCACCTGATGACGAAACCGATCGGGTCGCGGTGCAACCTCGACTGCAGCTACTGCTTCTATCTCGAAAAAGAGAAACTCTACACGGATGCTGGCGGCATGCGGATGAAACCGGAAGTGCTCGAGACCTATGTCCGGGACTATATCGCGGCGCAGCCCGCGCCGGTCGTCAGCTTCGCCTGGCAGGGCGGCGAGCCGACGCTGCTCGGCGTGGAGTTTTTCCGCACGGCCGTCGCGCTCCAGCAGCTCTACGCCAACGGCAAGCAGATCGAGAACGCCTTCCAGACCAACGGCGTGCTGCTCGACGACGAATGGGGACAGTTTCTGGCCGAAAACAAATTCCTCGTCGGCATCAGCATCGACGGACCGCGCGAACTCCATGACGCCTACCGCGTCGACAAGGGCAGCAAGCCCACCTTCGACCGCGTGATGGCAGGCATCGCGGTGCTCAAGAGGCACAAGATCGAGTTCAACACGCTGACCACGGTGCACCGAAAGAACTCCCCGCACCCGCTGCTCGTGTATCGTTTCCTGCGGGAGATCGGCTCCGGCTACATCCAGTTCATTCCCATCGTGGAGCGCAATGCCGGCAACAATGACTCCGGCCTGTGGCTCGCCCCGCCCCCTGACCACGAGGATGCCGCAGCCCTGGACTCGCAGGTCATGCTCTGGAGCGTCCGGCCCCTGGAATTCGGCAAGTTCCTGTCGACGATCTTCGATGAATGGATCCAGCATGCCGTGGGCCGGATCTTTGTGCAGCAGTTCGACTCCGCCCTCGCCAACTGGGCCGGCGTGTCCGCTGGGGTCTGCGTCTTTTCGGAGAATTGCGGCCGGGCGCTGGCGATCGAGCACAACGGTGATGTCTACAGCTGCGACCACTACGTCTACCCGCGTTACAAGCTGGGCAAACTGATGAACACGGCGCTGGCCACCCTGGTGGACTCGCCGCAACAGCAGGCCTTCGGCCAGGCCAAGTCGGCCAGCCTGCCGCGGCAATGCCGCGAGTGCCCGGTGCGCTTTGCCTGCCACGGCGAGTGTCCCAAACACCGCTTCCTGAAAACCCCGGACGGCGAGCCCGGGCTCAACTACCTTTGTGCCGGCTACAAGCATTTCTTCGGGCACGTCGACGCGCCCATGAAGACCATGGCCTCCCTGCTTTCCCTGGGCCGCGCCCCGGCGGAAATCATGCACCTGCCCCGCAGCCAGTGGCTGCCCCGCACGGTGCCGGCCAGGTTCTGAGCCCGCCCGAAGGATCCAGTTTCCCCCTGCGCCACGAGCCCTACAATATTTCCTCCCTCAACCCCCTCAAAACATAAAAACCCAACTTCTCTTCGGCCTCGGACTGCTGGGCGCCGCCACCAGTTCACTAGGCGCCGCCACCGGCGATGACTCCGCCATTACCGCTGTGCTCGCCGCCGACCGGGCCCGGGGGGCCGCCCTGCTCGCCGCCGACACCACAACGCTTGGCTCCCTGCTGGCCGCTGATTTCAACTACACCCACAGCAACAGCAAGCAGGAGACCAAGGCCGCGCATATCGAATCGTTCCGGCAGGGCATGCGCTACGCCAAATTCAAGACCTCGGCGCTGCGGGCGCATGTGATCACACCCGAGGTAGTCACCCTCAACGGCATCATCGAACAGACGAAGGGCCCGGTCGGCGCCATGACGGACCTGCGGCTGCTTTTTCTCGCCGTGTGGCGCAAGACTAGCGACCACTGGCAGCTCACGACGCTCCAGACTGCGGTGCCGCCCGCTTCGGCCAAGTAAGCCCGGCGGATCCGGTGCTGGAGTTCTTGACCGGAATCATCTCCCGATCACGCCTGCCGCGTGCAGGTACCGGTTGGATTCAGCCGCTAGCTGTCGCGCACGCAGCGGAAGCCCAGATTGGTTGTCGCGCTGTCGGGGGTGTTGGCACTGCGGGCATCAACCCGGTAGCGATTGCAGTAGCTGGTGTGGCAGAGGTAGCTGCCGCCGCGCATGATCCGGCGTTCGCCGGCAAGCGGACCGATCGGATCGGCCGGCGGGCTGCCCGTGTAGTAACCCGCGTCAAACCAATCCCAGCACCACTCCCAGACGTTGCCTGTCATCTGGTATAGGCCGTAGCCATTGGGTTTGTAGGTTTTCACTGGTGCCGGACCGTAATGACCATCCGCCTCGGTGTTTTTACTCGGAAATGTTCCCTGCCAGACGTTCATCATGTGGCGGTCGTCGGGCCCGAGCTCGTCGCCCCACGGAAAGCGATTGCCCGGCGCCAAGCCGCCGCGTGCGGCAAATTCCCACTCGGCTTCCGTCGGCAACCTTTTGCCCGCCCAGGCAGCATACGCGACCGCGTCATTCCAGGAAACCTGGACGACCGGATGACTCCAGCGTTTCTTGATGTTGGATCCCGGCCCCTCGGGATGCCGCCACGTCGCGCCCTCAACCCGGCACCACCACTCGCTGCCCTGCACAACCAATCGCACGGATTTTGCGATTTGCGTCGGGGTGAGATGTCCCTGAAATACGAACGACCAACCAAAGCGCTCCGACTCCGTCTTGTAGCCGGTGACATTCACGAAACTGTTGAACTGTTCGTTCGTGACGGCACAGGCATCGATCCAGAAAGGTTTCAGCCGAACCGCGTGAACCGGCCCTTCGCCGTCCGCGACAAATCCGTAGTCGCGCTCATTGCCCATGAGCCATTCCCCTCCGCGCAACAGCTTCATTCCCGTCGTGGCGGCGTCCGTTGCGCGCAAGAAAACCGGGCCAGGTGCAGCCCCGGCTTCCACTCCCTCCGTGCGCGCGCGGATCGGGGAACAGCAGAATTCATTATTCATTGCAGGCAAAATGCTCCCCGGGCACGGTCATGGCAAGTCAGGGGAGCAGCGCCCCCCCGTTGAATCCGCAAAATGGCTCGCTTTCGCTTTTCACTGAGCGAGCGGACTCATTTTTCGGACCGGGATTGGAGTCGACCTGAAAGCCTGTTGCCGCTGGGCTGTGGTGACAGAGAGGGAGGGATTTGCTGCGCTCAAGGCTTCGCCACATAGCCCGCGGCTTTGCCTCTATCCTGCCCGATGCCCACCTCGCCAAGGCTTTGTGGGGCACCCTTCGCTCCGTAGTTCGGCCGGTCGAGATGCAGGCCTCGTAATCCGGAGGTGGTCAGGGCCCTCCATATCTGACGTCACTGAATGATTGTTGAAAGCGGCCGCACAAGAAAAGCTCACAATCATGAGCGTAAAGTATACACAACCCATGTAACCGGTCTGTTGCTAAACTGTACCTCGCCTATTAGGGGGCAGATGCCAGCGACCCCCGAACACCCCCTAGGCTAAAAAGTGGCAACGCCGCGCAAAGGGAAACGGATGATTTTGAGCAAAGGCTGATGGGTGGGTTCCCGGCGCCGCAGTGCGTAGACCCGCACGGTTTGAGTGCCCACATCCAACTCGGCGCGGACCAGCCGATGGGCCCAGTGCACCGCCACGCCGAGTTCGGCGCCGAGCAGGCGTATGCGGCCGGTGCCATCCGTGCGCCGCAGGAAGATGATCTGATGCGCCGGTGGCGATGACGGCCGGCCACGTTCCGGGCTCTCGGCCCGCGGCAACGCCCGGTGCGCCCGGAGGAAGGCCTGATTGCGGGTGCGCAGTTGCCGCAGGTCGCGATGCCGGAAGCGTTGCCAGACTTTGGCCTGCCACAGGGCATTGAAGCTCTCGACCGCCGCCTGGAAGCCGGTTTCGCGCGGCGGCGCGAAGACCGGGACCACGCCGTGATCAAGACAGAAGCGGATCAGTCGGCCCAGCCGGCGCACGGCCCGGGATGAACCGGCAAACCTGGTGTCGTTGTCCATCTGTAAATACCCCGGCGCGCCCCACCGGGCCCAGTGCGCGGTCAGGACCGGGCGGATCGATTCGACCCGCCAGCTCCGGGACGCGGGCTCAGCCAAGGCGAGCTTCCCCCAGAGGGAGATCCCGGTCAGCACCTCGATCTGACCGAGGCGACGCAGGTGCAAGCCCTCGACCACATCGAGCTGGTCGAGTTCGGCTGCACCTTGGGCGAGGACCGGCAGATACCAGCCCGGCGGAGGTGGCGGGTGCCGCCGCTTCTGCGGGGTCAATCCGGCCCGGTGCAGGATGCGGGCGATGGTCCGAGCCGAAGGAGCCCTCGGACCTTCGGCCAACAGCCGGCGGCGGATTGCTTCCGCTCCGACATAGCCGAGGGGATCGTGCCGCGCTAGCCAGCGACGTAGCCCGATGACGCGCCGTTCCAACTTGCGCGGCGTGCGGTTGGGCGCGCGGGCCGAACCACTGGCCCGGTCGGTCCACTCCATCCGATCCAAACGCCGGCCGCGGGCACGTCGCACCCACAACCAAGCGGTGCTGACCGCGCAGCTCACTCGTGTGCGGCCAGTCTCAGGCTGAGACCCCGCCGCACCAACGTCACAAGCAAGCGCCGACGCTCAAGTTTTTTTCATCCGCGCAGACTACCACAAACCTCGCGTGCTGGCGGCTACGTTTCGGCTCGCTCCGCTCGCCTCCACTCCGCCGCCAGCACGCGTTCGGACGGCCGAAGTGTTCGGGGTTGCTGTCCGTAAGGTGTTCGGGGAATGCTGTCATCTGGCCTATTAGGTTACAAATTTCCGGGGTGATCTGTTGATTTCCATTTCACGCCACCGGCAGCGCCGTCCAGTTCCGGCCGCTGCGGACAATGTCGATGGCCTCCTGGAACAGCCAGCCGTCGCGGAATTTCAAATAACCGGCATCACCTTCCCCGCGGATGTCGGCCACAAACTCACGCGCGAGCTGCGTGCCACCAGGGCCACGAGCGCGGTGGTCGTCGCGATGAAGAGCGACGATTCCAGCTGGTCGAAGTGCTTGCCAATCGCGTTGTGGTGCGGGTCGTTGCCCTCGCGGCGCAATTCGGTGAAAGCGGCCTCCAGCCACTTGTGGTTCACCGCCCCGAGTTTCACCGCCCACGAATCGTGCAGGCGCTTCGGCCGGTCCGCCCAGAACTTGTCGAGCGCGACGCGGCACTCGCCGACCGCTTTGTCGTAGTAGCCGTCCCGATGCAGGCGCTGGGCCTTCGCCAGTGCGGCGTGAGCGTTGCGCAGCCCCGCGCACTCGTCGAGTGGCGCCGTCGGAAATTCGACCGTCAGGACCGAACCGAACCCGGTGGCCGGAAGCACACGACCGCACCACGCGCTCTTGGGCACCGTGAGCCAGCCTTGGGCCAGCACACTCCGCTCTGTCAGGTGGGCGAAACTGTCGCCCGTCTTTCGCAGCTTGCGGAAACAGAGACGGAAGTTGAGGAAGAGATTGAACGAATCCTCCCCGTTGCGCAGCGACTCCAGGAGAGTGAGCCGCGCGTGGTCGAACGGAATGGAAATCTGGCGGTGCGTCAGCTCGCGGGCAAAACCCCCGAGTTCACAGGGGACGGCGGAACCGAGCGGCTCGTCCCGCTGGCCCACCTTGCATGAGAAGTCGCAGCCGAGGGAAAGGATTTCATAGGCCACGGCGGGATCCCCGTCGAGCGCGACCGTCTGAAATTCCACCGGCAAGATCAGGTGCGGCATTTTCGTGCCGTGCGCGAACAGGCCCTCCCCGTTCACGTGGATATTAAGGACCAGGCCGTGGGCGTTGAACTGGAGCGTTGTCATTGAGAACCGCTAGATGCGGTAGAGCTGCTGGCGACGCTGGAACGCCTTCCGACCACCCTCCAGGATCGCGCAGATGATCTCCTTCGTGGCCGGCGTGTCGATCGAGCCACGGTCCCGGATGACGGCGAGATCGCTCGCGCCGCGCAACGGCACGATCAACTCCGCATCGCCAAGGACGGCGATGTTCGCGTTGTGCGTGACGATGATGACCTGCCGCTGCTCCTTGATCGTGCGGAGGGAACGCACGATCGTCTTGTAGACGAATTCGCTGTCGAGGTTGTCCTCGGGCTGGTCGATGACGAGCGGAACCTGGCTGCGGGAAAACAGGAGGATCGAGAGCAGGATCGCCTGCTGCTGGCCGAGGGAAAGCTTGGCGAAGTCGCGCACCGGATGAGTCTTGGAGCCGTCGGCGTGCACGACCGTGCGGCCGACCTTGATTTCGGGACGGTCCTCGAAGGCGCACCGCTCGATCCCCACATAGACCGCCCGTTCCTTGAGTTTCGTGAGGACCGCCACCGCCTCCGGCTTGCTGAACACCCGGTTGCCGTCCGCATCGGTCAGGTCTTCCAGCGGCTGCGGGTTCATTGCATCAACGGCATCGAGGAGCACGAAGGCAGACAGGCGCTCGGCGATGAGCTGGGCCTTTGGCACCTGCGACGTGCGCCAGCCCATCTGCGTCTTGATGTGCTCCTCCAGCGCCGGAGAAAACCGGCCTTCGTGGAACTTCACCGTGACCCGGAAATCGACCACCGCGGAGGCGAGGTAACCGTTGATCGCCGTCGCAAAGGCCTGGCGGGTGGTGAAAATCCGTCCGCGCAGCTCGCGGCGCTCCCGCAGCAATTCGCGGCGGACGCGGAAGGCCTCCTGCTGTTTGGGCCCGCTCTTGCGGAGCTCCACCAGCTTGGTCGCGTAGTCGGTCGCGTCCTTCGTCACCTTGCGGATGAAGGCCATGTCGAGCTTGATCTTCTGCTTTTCCAGTTCGCGCCGGAGGTCCTCGATCTTGGTCCGCGTCTCCGCTTCCTTCGCCACCCACTGCTTCAGCTGGAGATTGATCTGGTCCACCGCGGCATTGACCTTCCCGCGCAATTGCCCGGCCAACGCGTCGACGTCGGCCGCGAGGCCGGTGATGAGCGCGTTCACGGCGTCGAACTCCGCCTTGCCGACGGCGAGCGTGCTGCCGTCGAGCCCGGCGGTGAGGCTCTTCAGATCCGCGCTCACCGTGCTGTCATCGGAAGTCTTGATGATGGCGTTCAGCTGGTCCACGAGCAGGTCGCGGAACTGGAGCCCGTTGGCGAGCTTCTGTTCGAGTTCGACGACCTCCCCCGCCTTCTGGGCCTTGAGGACCGCGACCTGCTGGTCGGCGACCTTCTTCGCCGCGTCGATTTCGGGGATGCGGTTGAGGTCGAGCTGCAGGCGTTCGATCTCGGTCTGGTTCGCGAGCAATCCGGTGCGGAGTTGTTCGTCGCGCTCGCGCAACGGGGCAAGCTGGATAAAACGGTCGAGGAAAGTCAGCAACACCCCCGGGTCTTTGTCGCAGTGCTGGATTGTTTTCGCGGTGTCGCCCTGGCCATAGCTCTCGATCGCAATGGTCGTCGGGCCGTGGGCGTCCGCATTGGTGACGTTGGTCAGCTTGGCCCGCGTGAGCGTGTGCCGGCGGCCAACCTCGTCCTCGTAAATCAGGGTGATCTGGTCCGGCCAGACCTCGGAGTCGATCAGGTCGTTTTCGACGGCATTCCCGGAGGCGACGCGGAGCGCCTCCAGCATCGTGGACTTACCGGCGCCCCGGCCTCCGATGATGCAGGTCAGGTTGGGGCTGAAATGCACCACTTGGTCCTTGAGGAAGCCGCCTTCAAGCTTGAGGCCCACAAAGCGCGGCACGCCGGAGGGAACCAGGTCTTCGAGACGCACGCGCGCGGCCCCGTCGATCAGTGCGATGCGCAGGGAATCGAAGCTCAGGGATTCCATCTTGATGCGGGTCAGCTTGCGGTTGCCAGCGGCGTTCCGGCCAAGCGCCCCCAGGGAATGCGCGTCGGAGGACATGACCTTGGTCAGGTCGTGGCCATCCTCGTGCCCGAGCCGCTCGCATCGGAGCTTCGCGCATTGCTTGCGGTCGGCATGAGCGTCCGCCGCCGTGAACCAGTCGCTGGCCGCCGCGTTCGCGACCTCGAGGCCGAGCAGGTTTGGGCTGTCGAACACCTGCTGCTTGAACGCGTCGAATTTCGGGTGGGCCTTCTCCAAGCCGGCGTCGAGGTCGATGTGAGCGCAGATGCCGAATCCGCCGAACTCCTCCGCGAGCTTGAGGCACTGCCAGACGGGGTTGGAACAGGCTTTCCGGTCCGCGGAAATATCCAGCCGGGCCACGAACTTCTCCACGTCGTCCGCCGTGGGGCAATAGACGAGAAGGTGTCCCTGAGGCGTCGAAAGCTCCGCGGCCGGCACCACCAGCACGGGCTTGCCCTTGGCATGCTCGACGGCGCGGCGAACATTGCCCGCGGCGTTGTGGTCGGCGATGGCGATCACCTGCAGGTTTTCCTTCACCGCGGCCTCCACGATGGCTTCCGGCGTCATCGCCGCGTCAGCGACATCATAGGAGCCGTTCGGGCCAAACGAATGGATGTGCAAGTCCGCTCGGCGGAAAAGTGCGCCGCTGGACTGCTGCAAAATCTCGACTTGAATCGTCTGGGCCATGGCAGGGCAGAATGAGCGGAAAGCGTCGGTCAAACCGGCGGCCAAGACAAGGCCGTTGTCCGCCGGCGCTCGGCGTCGGCGCGCAGCCACCGTGGCCAACCCGGTCACCGCAAAGATTGCCCGCACGTCAATAACGCTGCTACCGTGGGAGGACGACTCGTGCCATGTCTGAAAACCCGCCCATCAAGAATACCGCCGGTGAAGGCTTCTCCGTTGAGGAACTGGCCATTGCTTCTCTGGCGGCGCACCTGCTCGCCGGGATTCCTTGGGATGGCGCGGGCAAAGCTGCGGTCTTAAGCATCGAATGCCAGACCCGACAGGATGGATGGTTCTTTGACGATGCCGTCGTGCAGGTGGAGAAGAACGGCGTGAGGCGCGCCTGCGGGTGCTCCATCAAGAGTTTTGCCCTGTTTGGCCCACAGGGTGCCCCCCGCGATTTGACCGTCGCCCTTTGGCAGCAATGGCGCGCGGGCGCATCAAGCCCGTTCCGGCCGGAACAGGACTCGCTCATCTTGATGGCTGCCCAGCATACGCCGGAAATCCGGGAAGCGTGGATCGGCCTGACCGATTCGGCCCGTGCGATTGCCCCGGAGACCTACGCGGCCCGGCACCGGAACGGCGCCGAACCATCGGGGCTACGCCGGGAGGCTTTCCGGAGCTTGCAAACGGGGACGCCGGACCACGTCGAAGCTTCGGCCGAGGAGACGTCGCGACTGCTGCGTTCCCTGCACGTGTCCGAGCATGACTTTCAGCATACTTCCTCCCGCAGCGTCACCCATGCGATGGGCCTATGCCAACATGCTCTCGCCGACAGCGCCCGCGAGCGGGGTCCTGAACTGTGGGCCGCATTGATCGATTGCGTCGCGCCGATCCGCCGCAAGGGCGGTAACATTAGCCTGACCGTTTTGCTGGGCGCACTGGCCCATCGTTTCCCGCTAAAACACCACCCGTCATATGCGGCGGACTGGACGGTAGTGGAGACCGAGAGCAAACGGCGGATGGACAGTCTTCCAGCGACCATCGGCGGCAATATCGCCCTTGATCGCGCCCAACTCGCCCAGACTATCCGGGAGAAGGTTGAAGCCGAACGCTGCGCCACGCTCGTCGGCGACTCCGGCAACGGCAAAAGCGTGCTGGCGCGAAACTGGGCCCGGGAAGGCAGTGGCACCGTAGTCTGGTTGCGCGCTGCCGACCTGGGAGCGGCCGGCGGGGTTCGCGCCACGTTCGGCTTGGACCACGATTTCACCGTGCTGGTCGGACAGAGCAGCCAGCCCGGCCGGATGGTTTTGGACGGACTCGACAAATGCTCAGAAGAGGCGGCCTTCGATGAGGCGGCCCGGATTCTCGCGGCGCTTGGCCATGAGGCTGCCGCCGGCCGATGGCTGACCCTGGCTACTTGTTGCCCGGAGGATTGGGACCGCGTTCGCCGCAAACTCCTGCAACGAAGCTTCGTTTTGTCGGGCCGGAATATCCGCGTCGACCGGTTCACCCCCGCTGAAATGCGTGTGGCCTGTGCGCGGTTGCCCCTGCTGACGAGTCTGGCCCAGCGCCCGCACCTGATTCCCATGCTGTGTTGGCCCAAAGCGCTCGATTTGGTGGCGACCTACGGCCGGGCTGATGAGTCCAATCCCCAATGGACGACGGAATCGGATTTCGCCCGATGGTTCTGGCAAACCGCGATTTGCCAGGACGAGCAGGTCAGCCTGCGCGACCGGGTGGCGCGCAAACTGGCGGTCCATCTCGGCGACTCCACGCTGTCAGCCGCTCCGCTGGCTCTGTTCGACCAAGGCGAGGCGGGCATTCTGGCCGCTCTGGCCCGCGAAGGCCTGGTCGACGTCGACCGGACCCGGCAAACCGCGAGGTTTTTGCATGACCTTGTGGCGGACTGGGCGCGATTGCGGGAATTGCAAATCCAGTCCGGCAGTGTCGGCGCTTATCTCCAGCAACGGCTGCATTCCCCGCTATGGCACCGCGCTGTCCGCTACTACGCGCTGGATCTCCTCGAACAAAATGCGGACGCGAACCCGTGGATGGAGCTGTTCAATCAATTCAGGCTCAAGTCCACCGCCGATGCCTTGGCCCACAACCTCATGTTGGAGGCTCTCGTTTTTGCCACGCAGCAAAGTATCATTCTGAATCGCCTTTGGCCCGTGCTCGCCGCCGGCGAAGGCGTCCTGCTCCGTCGCTTTCTCCGGCAGTTTCTGCAGGTCGGAACGCTGCCCGACGACCAATTTCTGCAACAGGCGCAAAAGGAAGACCCCGACCTGCTGATGGAAATTGCCGCGCGCTATCGCATGCCGTGGGCTCCCTATTGGTTCGGCGTGATTGAATTCCTGGCCGAACATACCGACCAGGTGGTCACGCTGGCCCGCGAGGAAATTGCCGACTTCTGCCTCCTTTGGCTTCCGTTCCAACGGGCCTTTTCGCGGGGAATGAAGCCCGTCGCGGGTATCGCAGTGGCCGCCGCCCGCCAATTCTATCGCAGCCCGTTGCGCGACCGACACCAATCGCGCAACGACACCTCGCCGGAGGAGAAGGTATGTCAGGCATTATTACTGGCAGCACCGCTTATGCCGGCGGAGGTAACCGAATTGGCTCTGAAACTGAGCGGTCGGCGAGCGCCCGCCCCGGACGAGGTTCTGCCGGAGGAGAATTATCCGCGATCCCGGTTTATGCCCGACCCGGGCCCGCCGCAGCCATGGCCCGAGGGCCCGCAGGTTGATCCTTCCCCGGCGTTCAGTTCTGCGCTGATGAACGGCCAATATGCGGCGGCCCTGTGCGGTGTGTTGCCCGAGGTCGCCGCCGAGGCGCTCTTGGGCGTATTGCTGAACATTCCCCATGCCAACTCCCAGTTCGACGACTTCCACATGGACATCGATGAACACGGGTTTTCCCGCGGCTCGGATGGTCTCCGGTCCGCCTTCTGGACCAACGGACCCTTTGTCGCGTTCCTGAACTGTCAGCCTGAAATCGCACTCCGCACCATCATCCAACTCGCGGATTTTGCCACGGACCGCGGTGGGGAATTGCCCGAGGACGTGCGGGATCGGATCGCTGTTCCGGTAACCGTCGATGGGGAGACCCGCGATTGGCGCGGCACCCAGTGGTCATTTCTCTGGCACAAGGGCCACGTTTTTGGGCCGAAAGCAGTTTGCTGCGCGCTGCTTTCGCTTGAGTTCTGGTTCTACCAGCAGATGGACGCCAACAAGCCCGTGGAACCGTATTTCCGGACGGTGTTGCAACAGGGCCGGTCCATTGCCTTAGCCGCCGTATTAATTTGCGTGGGCAAGAAAAAGCCCGAGTTATTCCTCGGGCCGCTGCGTCCGCTCGTGGCTGCGGTGGAGCTGCAATGGATCGAGCGACAGCTGAGACTGCGGGCCGAGGATACCTATATGGCGGCCACCTTCGATACCTTCGGTGCCGAGCGGCACCTGCTCCAGAAATGGGTTAGCATGCCGCATCGCGAAGAGTTGCTGTGCGACCTGACGCTGCGCCTGTATCTGAGCGGCCGCCTGTGGCGGGAAATGTTCACCGGGGAAATTTTGCCTTTGTGGCAGGCGCGCCTCGATCGGGGCACCCCGGAGCAACCCGCACCCGAACTACTCGCCAGCACGATTGCCCGGTTCAATTTGGAGAACTGGCAGAGGGACGAACGCGACGGCAAGGTGCAGATCATTTACACGCCGCCAGCCGGTTTACCACAGCCGACCGCCGAGCAGCAGGCCGGGATGGAACGCACCAAGCTGCTCCTGTTTTTGCCGATGGAGTGTCACCGCGTCCTGCACGGGGAGGCCGAATGCCCGGAAGAGAAGATTGCGGAGTGGTGGGCCTTGGTGGACCAGATCAAGGAGATGGCCATCCCGGATGATCAGGACGGCCTGCGGAACCGGGAGGATGCCCTGCTCGGCATTGTCAGTGTCGCGTTGGTCCGTCATCGCGGGTGGCTCGCGGCCGTGCCGGAACGGGAGGCGGAAGCGCGGCGGCTTTTGATTGGGACAGGGAGCAACCAACCCAAGCGGTTTTGGTTCGGTGAAGAGGATAGTTGCGACTACAAATGGGACAACTTCGCCGCGTGGGGGATAACCACGTTGTGGTGCGAAGCACCCGATGACCCGACGTTGAATCAAGCGGTCGGGGCCCTCGCGATGTGGGACCGTTATCTCGTTGTCGAAAGGGTCATGCTAATCGCCGGGGAGCATCGCCTGAAACTCGGAACCCGTTTTGACCAACTGCTGGCCCATGCCGTCCGCTATGCGCCGCTGCGCCACCGCGGGCAGCTGGATCGACATGAACAAAAGAAGGATCAGAAACTCCGCAAACTTATCACCGGACATCTGGACACCTATGTTGCCGGGCGCACGAAACCCCTCCCGGCCGACTGGGCTAGCTTGGCCGAACCTACGCGCAGGCGCGGGCGCCGGTCCACCCGCGGAATCGATATAATGCAGATCGTGATCGCGCTCAGTTGGGCAAAAGACTTGGCCCACGCGCGGGATCAGGCGGAGCGGGATCACTGGATCGAACTTCACCGTGCGGCCTTGCGCTGCGCGCTGGTCCGGATCGAGGGGCTCGCCGCGAGTAAGGACGAGGACGAGGGCGAGTCAGGAAACCCCATGCGGGACCGGTCGCCGTTCAAGGATGAGGAACGCTTGCTTGAACGGGTCGCCCGGATCGTCGCCCGCCTTCCAATCCGGGCAGACCATCGGCCGATCTGGGAACCGATCTACGCGCTTGGCACCCCGGGCGACCGCTGGATCGAACGGTTCAACAGCACGTGGTTCATCACCGCGGCCGGGGGCGACACGGTCTTGCCCGCGTTTGCCGAGCAGTGGGCCGCCATGCTCGACTATGGCATGACATCCCCGGCTTGGCAGGAGCGCGGACTCAGTCCCGCTTCGCACGGGGACTTGACCAAGGATTTGCTCGGGATGCGGATGCTCGGACGAAGTTTCTGGCGGGCGGAACTGCGGTCCGCGCTGGAGGCGGTGCGCGCGCATCACGAGAAATGGGCGCACGACCATGTGTCCAATCAGTGGAGCGCGCAGGACTACATGCACTTCATCTCGAATCAGGCCGCCCAGAATCTGCGGGTGGCGGGGCTCATGATCCTCCACCAAGAGGTGCCGATCAACGACGACTACTTTTGGGGTGATGACAATACCGCGGACGCTTTCGCCCGTTTGCTGCGTATCTTACTCGCGGACAATTTCGAGGAGCTGGCAAAGGACGGGCGGGCCCGCGAGGCATTCCTCGCCTTCGCCCTAAAACTGACGGCCCTGCAACACCCCTTGGGCAACGAACTTCTGACCGCCGCCGGCAATCGCTTTTCGGGCAAGGCGTAGTCAGCTGCGCGCCCAGCCGTCAATTATCCCGCCATGTCTTTCGCACCCTCCCGGACATTCAACGCAATCGCGGACGGCCTCAGCGCGCGTGAGCGCAAGGCTCTGATCGAGTTAATGTGGGCCGGCGCCGGCCGGTTGCCCGGCGGCATCGACGACGAGACGGTAATGATCGTGCCTGACCGGGCCGCGGGTGAAGGGGAATTGCTGTTCTACGTTTCGTTCCCTGGCTCCGTCCGGGACAAGATTCCGACCCAGCACTATGTCGTCGGGGCGATGGATGAGCGCGAGGCCATCACCCGGGCGCATGAATTATACCAGCAGCAGCCGCGGATTCGCAAAGGGGCCTCGTTGCGCGTCATGCTTGGCCGCCCTCCGGGAAGGTAGATGCCCGTCGGGCGGCGGGCGCGGGAGTCCAGCGATTGCGCATCGACCCGTGCTTGTGCGGCCGGCAGCCTGAACGCGTGAAACTTGTGCACACGCCCCACCGGTTCTATGTTTTCGACAATCCGCAGGACCCGTTGTTTGCTCCGGGTCCCACTCGCTGGCCGACCATCGTGGGGAAGTTTTTCGGTCCCATCTGCCGATTGAAGGGAGTCAGGGCCTTCGTCTTCCTCGACCATGGCGGAGCCGACATTGAGCTCCGGCTGGCGTGCCGCAACTACTCAGCCATCGAGGAAAAGATGGATCGCCTCGCCAAGCAGCTCGGGATCACTCGGCGTCTCAACACCACTACGCCCGGGCAGACGGTTGGAAATGGCGCGTATCACGGCGACGACTTTATTGAACCCAGTCGGGGGAAACATTGGGTGCTGGCCCGGCGAAGGTCGGAAATGCTCTTTCGCTTTTTGCATGGCGGGTGCGCCCTCTATCTCGACACCTTAGTGCCAGCCGGGCCCCACTTTCAGACCGAGCATAACCAGAAGCTTCCCCTCGGAAACCTGTTCGAACGCGGGCTGCATCTCGTGGCCAACTTCTCGGAGGCAAAGTTCGATGCGAAAATCGGCCTGAATAATGGCAACCGCGTGGGATTCACGGGCGGAATGACTGTGCCGGCGCCGATGACGCACGACGCGCAAGGGTTCGAGGTCTATCGGCTGCATCTGTAGCCCGGCTGAGGATAGGTGGCGCGCCCAGCCCTCAATTATGCCCGCAGCCGTCAAGGTATTGCTCGCTCCGCTGCGCTCCACCTTGACCGCTGGAGCGGAGGGCTGGGTATTCAGGGCGCGCGGGGAGTGGCGGCCGGATGGGATGGCATTGCCGTAGGGTGGGCGGTGCCTCTAATGGGCCGGTGCGAAAGGTCGTCGATTGCAGCACCCTCGAATCAGCGGAACTGGCCCGGTTTCTCGCGCACGCGCGCGGGAACGTGGCGGTGTTGACGGATTTCTGCGTCATGGAGTCGCTCAACCGGGGCGAAGGGGTGCGGCAGTCGTATCAGGCCTTGGCCCGGCATCCCGGGCAGGTGCTGGTGCTGGAGACCTCGCCGCATATCGCGCGCCTGCGGCCGCGGAGCAAGGGACTGATGGGCCGGCTCGTGGATGAGGAGGGGACGGCGCAGTTCCCTAAATCCTGCGCGGCCCTCGTGTCGGGCGCGTCGATGGCCGGCACGAATTTTGCCTTCAAGCGGGACCTGGCCCAGCAGTTCATCGCGGAGCTGACGCCGGCGGCGGAGGAACAGCGGGGGCCGATGCTGGCGATGATGCGGAACCAGGCCGGGGAGGACCTGAACATCCTGCGCAGCCAGAAGCGCCTGACCGCGGCGTTCCTGCACCGGGCGGGGGCGGACATCGCGCGCATGACCGCGAGGCTGTATGGCGACGTGCCCGGCTTCGGGCCGCTGCCCGGTCTCCCGGAAGTGCTGTATTCTTTCCCGTTCCGGCTGGCGGTCTGCAACTACGCGTTGGCGACCCACTGGACGTGGAAGGGGGGCTTGGAATCATGGCCGGCCGCAAAACTCCGCAACGATATCACGGACTGCACCTATGCCGCCCACGCGTCGTTTTTCGACGGCCTGATTACGGGCGACGGGCGGATGGCGGATGTCTACAATCTGGCCATGATGCTGCTGCGGGGCGCGTTTGGTCCGGTCGCGCTCACGGTGCGGAAGATTTCCGGGGACCGGATCGGCGGCGCGGGGCTGACCCGCGGGCCGTCCGGGAAAAGCGCTGGCAGCCCAACCGCCTAACCCGCCGCGCGCATGCTCTACCATCCCGACGGCTCCCGGCTCCTCAGCCACTACATCCGCCCGGAATACCTCGTCACGCTGCTGCGGCAGCGGGCGTTCTGTCTCACGCGGCAGGACCTCCAGAGCGACAAGGCGGACGGAGTGCTGCCGGCGGCGTGCTTCGAGTCGCCGCATGTCGGGCCGCTTGAGCGGGCCTTGGGGCTGAAGCCGGAATTCCTGATCAACCAAGCGCACGCGGTCGCGGGTCTGCGAACGCGCACGTTCATCATGAGCTGGACCTGCGATCCGGCCGGGCACATGCGCGCCACCTACGGGGAGAACGGCCGGCGCTGCGAACTGCAGACCTCGGAAAATGGGCTGAAGCGGATGCTCGGTTATGAGTGGTTCCCTGGCGCGGAATTTCCACCCAAGCCGCGAGCCATCCCGGAAATCCCGGGCGGGCGGGCCACGGCTGAATTGAAGCCTGCGCTTTACACCGGCGGGACAAAGGCGATCCCCGTGGTGCCTTCTGCCGGAGCGACGGCGCACAAGGCAGCAGGGTTCGGCCCGGAGGCGGAATTGCGGGTGGAGGCGGGTATCGATCCGCCCGAGCTGAAGGTGGACGCAGGGACGGAAAGAATCGGTTGGGAACTGGCGACGGTCGTGGGACTCTCCATCGTCATCGGCTCGCAGGTGGGCGACACGGAGGCGGCGGAAATCGCGCGGCTCGCGGCGGAACTGGGGATCGCAGTGCGGCGGGAAAGGGCTCCGGCGGGCGCGTAAAAAAGTTTTCCCGGTTTTCCCAAACAGGGGTCCGCGGCTTGAAAATCGGTCCTCGCCAAGAATCCTACCAAGAACTCTTGGCCAAACCGGGAAAACTTTCGGATGAGCTAACCCCTTGGAATCCCACGCACTTCTCGAAAAGTTTTCCCGATCTCGGTTCTAGTTCGTTTTTGTTTCGAAATGGCTGCCCGACATGGATTCGAACCATGACTAGGTGAGTCAAAGTCACCTGTGCTACCATTACACCATCAGGCAAAGAGTGGGCGAAAGAAGCCCCCTGCCCTCTGTGGGTCAAGGTCTGAAA
>Ga0163152_10000701_pt1 | contig 55805 bp, 43 predicted proteins | sample OliLakLV19MP8IB2_FD_148635 | JGI IMG/M metagenome (GOLD analysis project Ga0163152, IMG submission 148635) | Freshwater microbial mat bacterial communities from Lake Vanda, McMurdo Dry Valleys, Antarctica - Oligotrophic Lake LV.19.MP8.IB-2 | ecosystem: Environmental > Aquatic > Freshwater >... | reverse complement strand
CGTATGATAGTGAGTGAACCGGTTTTTCCCATTCACCAAGGGACATGTTTGCCGAAGAGCTTGATGTTCGTCTGGCGGTCCTCCTTGTGGCTCCCCTGAACCCCTGGACGTTACTGACTTGCTTTGCGGCGTTCTCGCTATTTTCTACCAGTTGCCGTGCAGGATTGCATCGCCCAGGTAGAAGATGGGCAGATACATGGTGATGACGACGACGCCGACGATGATGCCGACGATGACGATTAACAGCGGCTCGATCAGCGCGGCCAGGCCCTGGACGGCGGCCTCGACCTGGCGATCGTAGAAATCACTGGCTTTCATGAGCATGGAATCCATCTGGCCCGACTCTTCGCCGGTGGCCATGAGCTGGAGCACCATCTCCGGGATTTTCCTGGTGCCGCGGAAGGCCGCGGTGATTTCGCGGCCGCGGCCGATTTCCTCGCGGGCATCGGTGATGGCCTTCTCGATGACGGCATTGCCGGTGGCGCCCTTGACGAGTACCAGCGTCTCCAGGACGGGCAGTCCCGACTTGAGCAGGATGCCGAAGGTGCGCGTGAAGCGGCTGATGACGGCTTTCTTGATGATCGGACCGAATACCGGCAGGTGCAGCATCATGTTGTCCCACTGATAGCGGCCGGGTGTCGTGCGCCGCCACATCGTGATCAGCGCCATGATCAGCATGAAAATGCCGGCGGTGATCAGGATATTGTCCTGAACGAGCCGGCTGACCCAGAGGACCATGCGGGTCGGCAGCGGGAGTTCGGCATCCAGGTCGGCGTAGATCTGCTCGAAGGTGGGCACGATCTTAAGGAGCAGGAACAAGGTGATCGTGACGGCCGTGAACAGAACGAAGACCGGATAGGACATGGCCGAGCGGATTTTGGTCTTCAGGGCGTCCATTTTTTCGAGATAAACAGCCAGGTGTTCGAGAATTTCCTCCAGCGTGCCCGAGCCTTCGCCGGCGCGGACCATGCTGACATACAACGTGTTGAACGTGCGCGGGTGCATGGCCATGGCGTCGGAAAGGTTGCTTCCCCCTTCGACGCGTTCGGCCACGTCCTTCACGGTTCGGCCGAGCAGTTTGTTCGTTTCGTCGGCCGAGAGGCCGCGCAAACCGCGAACCAGCGGAATGCCGGCCTCGAACAGGGTCGAGAGCTGGCGGGTAAAAAGGGCCAGGTCACGGGTGCCGATGGAACTCGGAAATAGCGACAGATCCTTCTTGAACCAGGGGATGCTGTCTTTCTTGCCGGCGCGGTCTTCGGTGACATGCAGAACCACGAGGCCACGCTTGTGCAGCTCCTCGATGGCATGGTCAGCCGATGGTCCGTTCACGACCCCCGACAACTCGGAGCCCGCTCGATCCTTGGCTATGTAGGCAAAATCCGGCACGTCTTATCCTCTCAGTCGTCTGCCAGGCAGACACGCAATACTTCTTCGACGGTCGTGGTACCAATGGCCACCTTTCGGAGGCCAGCCTCCCGAAGGGTCAGGAGACCCTCCTCCACACCGACCCGGCGGATCTCATCCGCGGGGCGTCCCTCCGCCACCAGATTTCGAACACGGGGCGTCATGCGCAGCGGCTCCACGATGGCCACCCGGCCGAGGTAGCCCCGTTCGCGGCAGACGGCGCAACCCTTGCCGCGCTGAAAGCTCATGGCCTTGATGCGCTCCGGAGGAAGCCTCAGGGACATGAGAATTTCGGGCGCCGGCGTGTACGGTACCAGGCACTCCCGACAATTTCGTCGCAGCAGGCGCTGGGCCACCACCAATGTCAGTGCCGAGGCCGATTGGAACGGCTCGGCGCCAAGCGTCGTCAGGCGAACCGCCGTGGACGGCGCGTCGTTGGCGTGAATCGTGGAGAAGACCATGTGGCCGGTCATGGCGGCGCGGACCGCCATGTCGGCGGTATCACGGTCACGAATCTCGCCGACCATGATGACATCGGGATCCTGGCGCAGGAAGCTTCGAAGCGTATTCGAGAAGGTAACGCCCTTCTTTTCATTGACCTGCACCTGGTTGATCCGCTCGATCTGGTACTCGACCGGATCCTCCACCGTGGTGATGTTCAGCGTGGCGTTCTTCAGTTCCAGGAGCGCGGCGTACAGGGTCGTCGACTTGCCCGATCCGGTCGGTCCCGACAGGAGCACCATGCCGTATGGCTGGTGAATGGCGTGGCGGAAAATCTCGAGCGTGTCGGCCTCGAAGCCAAGGCTCGTCAGCGACATGTCGAAGTTCGACTTGTCGAGAAGTCGGAGCACCGCTTTTTCGCCATGGATGGTCGGAATGGTGGACACGCGGACATCGACCTCGCGGCCGCTCATCTTGACGGTAAAGCGCCCGTCCTGGGGCTTGCGACGCTCGGCGATGTCCATGTCCGCCAGAATCTTGATGCGGGTCATGACGCCGGTGTAGACGCCTCGGGGCGGCGTCAGCGCGTCGGCCAGGAGGCCGTCCACCCGGAAGCGGACAAGAAGCCCCTTCGGCAGCGGCTCCACATGAATATCGGTGGCCCGCTCGACCAGCGCCTGGGTGACGATCTTGTTGACCAGGTTGATGATCGGCGCGTCCTGCGCGCGGCGAAGCGCCTCCTCGGAATCGATTTCCTGCGAGTCGACGGTGTCGTCATACTCGGTACCCAGCTCGACAGTGGCCTGCGCCAACGCCTCCTGGACGCCCCGGCTACCCTGTACCTCGGCGTAGTGCTTCCGACGTGCATGCGCGATATCCTCGGCGAGGCCGATCATGACGTTCGGTTCGGTCTGGGTGCGATAGCGCAGGTCGTCGAGCGCCATGAGATTCAAGGGATCGACCATCGCCACCGTCAGTCGGCCGTTATCCCGGGTGACCGGCACCAATTCATAGCGTTCGGCCATCTCTTCCGGAACAAGGCTGACGGCTTCCGGCATCACCTTGTGAGCGGTCGGATCAAAGATCTCGACATTGAGCTGGCGGGCGAGAATCTTGACCAGAACCGGCTCGCTCACGAAACCAAGCCGCAGGAGGATGGCTCCAAGGCGCTCATGGGTACTGGTCTGTTCCTGGAGCGCTCGACCGAGCTGCTCCTGCGTCAGCATTCCTTCCCCGATGAGAAGTGAGCCGAGCCCCTGGTGTTTGGTTTGCATCGAGATCCCGTCCGACTTTGTTAGAGTATCGGTTGAACAGCCTGCATGGTCGCTCCGAAGGCCAAAGACGCCGACGAGGCTGGATGTCCCTGATCGAAGGACACCATCTGGATGCGTTTCTGTTTTCATTCTACTCTACATGGAGTGCTGATCTCTATTTCTTTTCCATGAGGGAAGCCTGCTAAGCCTTTTCTTTGCAAAGGCTTCCATTGTTGCAACTGTCGGAGTGCTTGACAGGGACTGTCGAAAAACCGATCGGAAACGGGCAACTGATTGGGAAACAATGTTTTTAACGCGCCGACTCAACATGAGCCGATGACAGCGGATTCGTCCGTTTTTGGCTGCAAACTATAACAAAATAAAGGGTTAGATGACTTCAACTCTACGATTGAACCTGTTTCTCGCCCGGGCGGGAGTCGCGTCACGCCGGGCGGCCGACAAGCTCATTGAATCCGGAAGGGTACGGCTGAATGGGGTGCCCATTACCACGCTGGGGACACAGCTGGACCCGGAGCAGGATCGGGTCGAGGTGGACGGGCGTCCGGTCGGTGTCATCGAGGAGATGCGCTACCTGTTGCTCAACAAGCCTCCGGGTCATGTGACGACTTCCCGTGACCCCCGGGGTCGGCCGACAGTGCTCGACCTCATCGGCCCCCAGGGAGCGCGCCTTTACCCGGTTGGCCGACTCGATATGGAGTCAGAGGGATTGTTGTTCTTGATGAACGATGGTCGGCTGGCGTTTCGACTGACGCATCCGAAATTTGAAGTACCCAAGACCTACAGGGCCTGGACATCGGGCCCTCCAAACGACGCTGCGGTGCAGCAACTCCGCGAGGGGGTGCAGTTGGAAGATGGCTGGACATCACCGGCCACGGTCCAAAATCTCGGCACAACGGCCATGGGGCATGGCGACTCCGGTCCCGCACTTGACATCACCATCCACGAGGGGCGCAATCGCCAGATTCGACGGATGCTTGAGGCAGTTGGATATCCCGTGCGCCAGTTACGCCGTATCCGTTTCGGCCCGATCGAACTGGGCTCCATGTCCCCCGGCAAGTTTCGTTCGTTGACCAGGTCGGAGATTGATGAACTCCGCCGCTTTGTGAGGCTTCCGAATGCGTGACCGACTGCTCAAGTCGATGCTGACCCTGATGGCCGGGCTTTGCCTTGTCACCGGGACACCCATGGCCGGGGAGACGGCCAACTGGTGGGTGGAGAAGGACGGAGAGACCGCCGGTGTTTCATGGCAGGAAATCGTCTATCGAAGTGACGGCCTCCGGGTGCGAGGATTTCTGTTCGATGCCGGGCAGCCCGGGCGGCGTCCCGCCATCGTTTTCAACCATGGCGGCGTCAGCGGCGTCTCGGCCGACATGATGCGCCGTTCGGCCGACATGGCACGGGCAGGCTACCTGGTTCTGACCCCGACGTATCGGGGCGAAGGAGGGAGCGAGGGACGAATCGAGGTGGCCGCCGGTGAAGTGAACGACGTGCTGGCGGCAGTGGCCATTCTGCGTGGACATCCGCGCGCGGAGGCGGCACAGGTGGCGCTGGTCGGATCCAGCCATGGGGCCCTGATCTCGGTCCTGGCCGCGGCCCGTGACGGCCGGATCAGGGCGGTGGCCGCCGCGTGTGGTGTGATGGACGTTCACTCCTGGTACCGGTATCTCGTCGACAACGGATTCGACGTATCCGACTCGCTCTCGGTGGCCGTGTACGGACGGGGGCCGGAGGATCGGCCCGAGGCGTTCCGAAGCCGCAGCGCCATCCTTGTGGCGGACCGATTGAACATGCCGGTGCTGCTGCAGCAGGGAATGAAGGACCGCATCGTGCCTCCCGATCAGGTATGGCGCCTGTCGGCGGCATTGGAACGGGCGGGGCAGAATCCACCGCGGGTCAGGACCTACCCGCTCCTCGGCCACGCCTTCTGGTTCTGGGATCGATCGCACCACTCCGAGGCGGAGGTGGCGGAAACCGAGACTTCGTGGAACGACCTGATGACCTTTCTGGGAGAGCACATGGCGATGAGCAACCGTCCGGTGGGCGTTGATGCCCAGCCGCCACAGGCCGATGCCGACTATCGCGCCGGCATCAGGGAATGGCAGGAAGGGCGGGCCACCCGGCTGACCGCGGATGATGGCTGGTTGACGGTAGCCGGCCTCTTCTGGCTCGAACCGGGCCTCAACCGGATGGGAAGTGCGTCGGACAACGACATCCGGCTTCCCGCAAATTCATCGCCGGCGCGCGCCGGCAGTTTCCTGCTCGAGGGAGATCATGTGTCGGTGGAGAGCCTTCCAGGCGTTTCACTCTGGCACCAGGGAAGTCCGTTCGAGCGAATGAGGCTCCGATCCGACCAGGACGGTGCGACCGACACGCTCGCGCTCGGCGAGCTTCGAATGATCGTGATCCGGCGCTCGAAGGGGCTGGCCGTACGCGTGCGCGATCTGGCCGCGCCCGCCCGACGGGATTTCGCGGGGATCGAGTGCTACCCGATCGATCCGTCGTGGCGCATCGAAGCCCGCTGGGTGCCGTATGACCCGCCGAAGCCGGTCGAGATTCCGAACGTCGTCGGCAGCATCGACACCATGATGTCGCCGGGTCGGGCCGAGTTCGAGCGGGAAGGGCGACGATTCAGCCTCGAGCCGGTGCTCGAAGACGGAGCAACCGAACTGTTCTTCATTTTCAAGGACGCAACAAGCGGTGAGGAAACTTATCCGCCGGGGCGATTCCTGTATTCGGCGGCGCCCGAGGGCGGCAAGGTCGTTCTTGATTTCAACCGGGCCTACAATCCGCCCTGCGCGTTTACGGCGTTTGCCACCTGCCCATTGCCGCCACCACAGAATGAGCTGACGATCGGCGTGCGCGCGGGGGAAAAAAGGTATCGCGAGCCCGGGCACTGAGGCAGGGGCACGGGGCTCAGCGGGCGCGGACGATTTTCCTGACGTCGGTTCTCGGGCCGTTCGTGAGAACGAGAAAGTAAACCCCGGCCGGCGCCATGCGGCCGGCGGCATCACGGCCATCCCAGGCCAACTCGAGCCGCCCGCCGGGATGTGGTCCGTCCAGCAGAACCCGGACCTGCCGACCCGCCGCGTCAAGCAGCGATACGCGAACCATTTCGCCGGCGTCGGGCGACAGGACACCCACGACCATGGATCCGACGAACGGATTGGGACTGGGCGTCTCGAGCCCCCAGCGTGCCGGCACCGGCACGGGGACGCCGCTTAGTCCACCACCGGCCGTGATCGATGGATTGTTCGAAACCAGTGAACCATTCCCCGATTCGTCGACATGGCGCAGCGCGAACCAGTACTGCGTGCCGAGCACCAGGCCGCGGACGATGGCCCGCTGGATGGAGCCGCCTGATTCCGGTGTCACGGGCGGCTGCAGCCTCACCCCCGTTGTGAAATTGGCGTCGGTCAGCGGTCCGTTCGGGGTGCGCCGGATAACCAAGGATGCGGCTGTTCCCTGGAAATCATCATCACCGGCATTTGTCCACTGAAGTTCGACCGAATCGCTCCAGGCGTTGATGACCGCCAGGTCGCTGACGCGGGCGGGCGGGGTCAAATCGGGAAAGTAGAACTGGCCGTTCCGTATCAACGCCGCCTCCCAGCCCCGCACCAGCGGCAGGCTGTCAGGGAGTGACGGCCCAAACTGGGTGGCATTGGGATTCAGTACGATCGATCCCCCATCGAAATCGCGCCGCCACACCGTGACGCCGTTCCGGGTCAACTGGTAGGCCGGTCCGATGGCCGCTCCGAAGGGAATGTCGTACTCGGGTTCCCACCAGATGGAGTTGTGGGATTTCTTGGTGTTCGGCAGGTCGTACCAATCGAGGGAGTAATAGCCGTCACGCATCATGGAGGAGGCGAGCGTGAAGTCCTTGAACTTCTCGAAGTCCGAGCTGCCGACCGGAGCGTAGCGATCGCCCCAGATCCACTTGGAGTTGATCATGTTGTACAGGCCCGGGGTTGGCGTGTAGTTCTGATTGCTTGAGGCATAGCCATAATCCCCAAACATGTCCCAGGTCCAGGAGTAGTTGTACGGACAGCCGGCATCGGCATAACTGGTGAACGGAAAGTTCTCGATCATGGCGCCGTTCATCGAATAGAAATGGTTCTGGCCGTTGCCCATCACCAGCATGTCAGGCGGCAGGAGCCGGCGGATTCGCGTGACCAGCGTGTCGGTGCCGGCCTTGTACCAGCCGTCAAGTTCCGTCTGCGTATCGGCGATGCCGTTTTCGTCGGCATCAATCGGATAGGGATTCAACTGGGTGTTGTAGCTGATCCAGAAGATGCCGACCCAGCAGTCGTCGAGAAAGACACCGTCCCAATCGGTTGGATTGTTCACCAGGAGCGTGTTGACCACCCATTTCGGAAACCAATCGAGGATCGTCTGTCCAGCATTGTTCGGCGGGCAGACGGTGGTGATGTTGGTGGTGAACTTGGCACCATGGTCGTTGATGTGCCCACCCTGTGTGTCTTTCAGCCACCAGCCATGGGTTTCGGCTGCCTCGTACATCTCACGCCAGATGCTGCCATCCGGAAACTGCATCGCGGCTTCGTAGGTGCCGTTGGCCGGAATGAACGCCAGGATCTTGGTGCCGGTGCCGTACGATCGGATGGCCTCGACGACCGATGCGGGCGTATCCGCGTCCAGAATCAGGAGGTCATAGCGCGAGAGAAGTTCGGCATCGCCCGGCTCGTAGTAGTTTCGGATATAAATGTTGGCGGTTTTCGGACCCGGAAAGCGCGCCTCCACGGGGCCGTCGAGCAGGGGGGCCAACAGCCCACCGATCAACACCGTCAAAGCAATAGCCCGAGCGCGGCGAACAGTTCGAAAGCCCAGCATCGGCTCCAGGATCGACCTTTCGTTGGCGGCCGACGATAAGCCGGCTACAAGATATATAGGGTGAGGCGGAATGCCTGACAGTTTATCCGACCGGAGGGGTCGGAATCCATGTCGATTTTCGGGGGCCGGGGGACCGGCACGGGTCATCGGACCCGAAAGATGGCCGACTCGGCGCTCCCCTTTCGGAAGTGGTGCAGTTCGGAGGCTCCCAGCCGGGAGGCCAGTTGAGCGCGCTCGGCCGGTGTCACTGCCAGCAGCCAGACCGGCCCCCCCGCCACCAGGGAATCCGGCACCATGGGGATCTCCCCGACGGCCACCACCCGAAGATCAGGGCGGCCTCGGATCCGCAGGAATTTGGCAAGTTGAATTCCGTTCATGGTCTTGTGCCGCTCGACACGCTGATCGAGCGGTTTGCGTCGGATGTCGGCGTACGTGGCGCCCAGTTCCTCGTAACTCAGGTATCCCACCGTCGTGTTCTCCGGGGCAGAGTCATGAATGGCCTCCACGGCCTGTCGGAAAACGGCGCGCACATCGCGCATGACCACCAGCGGCGCCACCCGTCCGTGCAGGAGCGCGGCAACGGCGAGGGCCAGGATCGGCATTACGATCAGAGCGATGGTTCCGACACGTCGCGGCAGCCGTTCCTCGATCGATTCGGCGGCGGGTCCTACAAGTGGCAGGCTCCAGATCAGCAGCGCCGGCGTGAGTACCAGCGCGGGTTCGAGCAGGTACGTGGAGACATGGAAGTCCACGCCGAGCAGCGCCGCCGCCGGCACGAGAAAACCGGCCAGCCATGGCCGCGATTCCGGCACCGCCAGGGCGGCCGAAATGAGCACTGCCAGCCAGGGCAGGATGGCCAGGGCGGGATCGAGGCGACCGAGGGCGACTCCAACCGCGCCGCCGGCGAACAGGACACCGAGAAGGGCGCGTGCGGAGATGACCCGAAGGCGGTGGCGGGCAATCGCCACGGCAGCGGCCGCGGCAGCCAGCGGGCCTGCCGGTCCATGAAGCAGGACCGTGGTGTAGAACCGCAGGCGTTCGAGTAGATAGGCGGCTCGATCAACCCCGGTCAGCTGGCCGAGCGCCTCGGGACGCTGGGCCACAAACGGTGTGAGGAGCATGAGGGAGAGGGCGCCCAGACTGATGCCGATTGCCCAGGCCAGCCGTTGCCGTGTCCCCTGTGACGATCGGGCCAGCAGCATCAGCGCCACAGCGGGAATCACCAGGAGTGCCGGCTGCTTGGCCAGGCCGGCCAGCAGCGAGAAGACGACAAATCGAACGGGCCGTCCCGGGATGTCGGGGCCGTCGGTCAGCGCATCGAGGGCCATGGCCAAAAGGACGATCTCCAGGGCGAACGTCAGGGCGCTGAACCAGTAATAGAAATAGAGGATCGAAACGAACGCCGCGTGAAAGAGGGCCACGGCCAGGAACCCGCCTGATGGGCGCCCCGTCACGCGACGGCCGATCCGGTACAGGGGCCACATGGCGCCGACGCCAAGACCTGCGAGAACCAGTTGATAGCCCAGTGGCTCGAATCCGAACAGCCGAAAGAGAACCCACCAGAGCAGTGTGGGCAGCGGGCGGTAGTAGCCGAACAGATTCTGACCGGGATCAAAGGCCGTCAGCGGATTGGGGTGTGAGGCCGCCCAACCGAGCCAGTGAACGTCGTCGGTTCGAAAATATACCGGCAGGCCGAGCAGTGGAATAATCACGGCCAGCGACAGGGCCGCGGACAGGAATGCGAGGCTGTTCGGTCGGCGGTCGGCGGGTGCGGAAGGCTCGATCACCGGGGGACTGTATCAGTCCGATGGGGCAGCGGGCAGCAGATGGCTCCTCGTCCTGCTAGACTCCAAGACCCGATGGGAACTGAGTATTTTCGTCTTCATCCGTGGATTGGCGTGCTGTCAAACCTGCCGGTCACTGCCGGGGTGGCCGCCATGCTGTTACTTGCCTGGGACCCGTTCCGGATTCAACTGGAGAGAAGGCCGGTACTCTGGACCGGCGCCCTGTTCGTAGCAACCCGGCTCCTCTTTCTCGCACTCGTCGTCGGGCTGTTCGGCCATGTCAGCCTCGATCTGACCACCTACTTTGAAGCACAGGGGCGCGCGGTCCTCTCGGGTCAGATGCCGTACCGCGATTTCGCCTGCTCGTATGCGCCACTCTTTCCGTTTGTGATGGCGCCGGCGACGCTCCTGCCCTGGCCGATACCGGCCATCTTTCTCCTGTTCGTGGCCTTCGATCTCATCACGCTCGTGACCGTCGGACGCATGGCCGGGACGGCGGCCGACGGAGCCCGCGCGGGTTGGCTGTATGCGGCGGCCCCGATTACCTGGTATTTCCTGGTCCGCTACGGACAGGATGAGGCCTTGTCCGCGGCCATCCTGACGCTGGCCGCGCTGGCCCTTCGGCAGGGTCGGGCGTTGAGAAGCGGCCTCCTGCTTGGCCTTGGCTTCTGCGTGACCAAGTTCACCTTCGGCCTGGCGCTCCCCCCCTTCTGGCTGGTCTCCCGAGCACGCAGCCGACTCTCGCTCGGCGTCTTCCTGCCGGTCGTGGGAATATTCGGCCTCGCCCTGCTTGCCGGACTCCCTGTCTGGCAGCCACTCCTCGGCGAATCGGCTGAACTGGGCTTCGGCCCCAGCCTGTGGCGATTGCCGGTCCTCTTCACCCCGCTGGTCCTCGGCCGATGGGCTGCGCTGATCCTGGCGGCCGGCCTCGGCGCGGCCTGGTGGTGGTTCGCAAAGAGGGCCTGGGAGAAGGGTCTCGACGCCGGCCTTGTCCTGACGGCAGCCGTCTTCCTGCTCCTCTCGCCCAAGGTACTGCCGATGTACCTGACCCCCTTCTGGCCATTCGCCGCGCTCTGGGCCGCGAAGCGTGATGATCGGACCGATCTTTGGCTCCTGGCCGCGCTGAACCTGTTCCTTGGCATCTGGTGGTATGTCGACGCCGGGGGCGTCCAGGGGATGTTCGGACCGGTCGTTTCGGCATTGGCCGTGGGCGTCACGGGGGCCATTCCGATTTTGCTCCTCTTCCTGATCCGCCGGCTACTTACACGAGAGCCCACGCGGGCCTCGTGATAGACTGGGCAGCATGGAAGCGGCCAACGGGCGGCCGACCCGCTGGATCGGCCATGTCGACATGGACTCCTTTTTTGCCTCCGTTGAAATCCATGACGACCCATCCCTCTCCGGCAAGCCGGTGGTCGTCGGCGGCCCACCCGAAAAGCGGGGCGTCGTGGCCGCCGCCTCCTACGAATCACGGAAGTTCGGCATTCACTCCGCCATGCCGATGGCCCGGGCCCTCCAACTCTGTCCCGGGCTCGTGCGGGTATCCCCCAGGAGCGGCCGCTACAAGGATGTTTCGGACCAGGTTTTCGCCATCCTCCGCGATTTCTCTCCGCTGCTCGAGCCTCTCTCGCTGGATGAGGCCTTTCTCGATCTCACCGGCTGCGAACGACTGCTGGGTCCACCGGACATCGTCGGCCCCGAGATCCGGCGTCGAATCCTCACGGAAACCGGGCTCACCGCGTCGATGGGTATCGCACCCAACAAATTCGTGGCCAAGCTGGCCTCTGACCACCAGAAACCGGACGGACTCACGATCGTGACGCCGGAGTCGGCGCTGGGGTTCGTTCAATCCCTGCCGATCGGCCGCATGTGGGGCGTCGGCCAGCGGACACAGGAGGCGATGACCAGGGCCGGCATCGTCACCATCGGCGATCTGGCGGCGCTCGGTCCCGCGCTTGTCAAACAACACTTCGGGATCGGTGCCCTCCGAATGCACGAACTGGCCTGGGCGCGGGACGATCGCCCCGTTGTTCCCGACCAGGATCCGCAATCAATCAGCCACGAGATCACCTTCGCGCGGAACCAGGGGTCGCACGATGTCCTGAAAGGGGTGCTGCTCGGCCTGTGTGAACAGGTTGCGGGGCGGCTCCGGCGTCACCAGTTTCTGGGCCGGATCATCGTCCTCAAGCTCCGGTTTGCCGATTTCCGAACGATCACCCGCCGGCAGACGCTCGGGCACCACACGGACGACGCCGGGGAAATCTTCGAGATCGCAGAGGAGTTGCTCCTCGAGGGGCGGACCGCCTCACCGCTCACCGTCCGATTGGTCGGCGTCGGCGTCACGGGCCTGCTCGAACCCGATCAGATCCCGCTCGACCTGTTTCCCGAGGCGCCGGCCGACGCCCGCACCTCGCGTCTCAATGCGGCAGTCGACCGGCTTCAAGACCGTTTTGGCCGCGAAGCCGTGCGACGGGCAAAGAGTCTCCTTGGCGAAAAGCCCCTGTCGACGGACTCCACGCTGGAACGGCGCGACTGACGACCCGAGCCTCTGCGCGCACGGTGCCGACCTCCCGATGATATCCCCGCTTCAGGAGCGGCCGGTCGTGGTCACCGGGATGGGCGTCGCCTCGCCGATCGGCGTCGGACTGGCCGCTTTCCGGGAGGGGCTTCAGTCGGGACGGAGCGGCACGGGTCCGATCACGCAGTTCGATGCGTCCGATCTTCCGTGCCGGGTGGCGGGGGAAGTCCTGGATCCGCTTCCGAGTCTCGAAGATCTCATCGAGAAAAAAGTGCTTCGGGTGATGTCGCGGACGACGCGATTGGCGTTGGTGGCGGGGCGGGAAGCGCTTGTGCACGCCGGATTGATTTCCACGGGCGCCAACGAGTCGGCTGTCGCCGACTCGTTGGGAGTCTGGATCGGTACCGGCGGCGGCGGGGTCGGATGGGCCGAAGAGCAGTACGGCATCTATTTCCAGGAAGGGTGGCGCCGAACGAGCCCGCACGGCATCGTGGCGGCTCTGCCGGGAATGCTGTCGAGCGACCTCTCGGCCGCGTTTGGCGCGCACGGACCTTCTCATGTCCTGTCGACCGGCTGCACGTCGTCGAGCGACGCCATTGCGTATGCGGCTCTGGCGGTGGCCATGGGGTGGTGCGATCGGGCGCTGGCCGGCGGGGCCGAAGCACCGCTGACGCACGGCATCGTGTCCAATTTCTGTCGGATGAAAGCGGTGTCGACTGCCTGGAACGATCAACCCGCGGCCGCCAGCCGGCCCTACGACCTGCGGCGTGACGGATTCGTGCCGGGCGAAGGGGCCTGGTTCGTGGTGATCGAGCCTGCCGATCTGGCGGCCCAACGTGGTGCCCGGGCGCTCGCGCGCCTTAAGGGCTACGCCTCGACCTGCGATGCCCATCATCGGACCCGCAACCATCCCTCCGGTGCCGAAACAGCCCGTGCGATCCGGACGGCGCTGGAATCTGCCGGCGTATTGCCCGGAGCCGTCGGTTACGTGAACCTGCACGGCAGCGCCACACCGTTGAACGACCGGATCGAGAGCCTGGCCATGCACGCCGTTTTCGGAGAGGCCGCGCACCGGATACCGATGAGCGCGCTCAAATCGCAGATCGGCCATCCGCAGGGGGCTTCGGGGGCCGCCGGCCTCGTGGCCACGATCCTGGGGATGCATGGCAGCTTCATCCCGCCCACCATCAACTGCGACGAACCGGATCCCGATTGCAACCTGGATGTCGTTCCGCACCGCGCGCGTCCCCATCAATTCGAGGTGGCCGTGGTAAACGCCATCTCGTTCGGATCGAAGAACTCCGTGCTGGTCGTCACGGCACCGGACGGATCGACCCGGTGAAACGCCTCACCGCCCGACTCGCGGCCCTCCTGTTCGGACTGTTGGTCGGAGTGGCCGCGCTCGAAATTGGCCTTCGTGTCATCGGCTGGTCGGCGCCGCGGCTGACGACGCACGATCCGAACCGCGGCAAGGCCTACCGGCCCGGAATTCGATGGCATCAGGCGGAGGAAGGCGAGGCGGACATCATCATCAATCGATGGGGATTCCGTGATCGGGAGTGGACCCTGGTAAAGCCGCCGGGCACGGTGCGGGTGGCCCTGCTGGGCGATTCCTTCGTCGACGGCCTCCAGGTGCCGATTGATTCCACCTGGGCCCGCGAGGCCGAGCGCCGGCTGAACGCATGCCACGCCTTCGGCGATTCAACGGTGGAGGTGATGAACTTCGGCGTCTCCGGCTACGGCACGGCCCAGGAGCTTCAAACTCTCCGCCATGATGTCCACCGTTTCGCGCCGGACATCGTCGTGCTGTCATTCCTGCCCGGAAACGACGTGCGTGACAACGGTGTCCGGCTCCGGCGTGATCCCGGACGCCCCTATTTCACCTGCCACGATGACAGCCTGATCCTCGATCGGACATTCCAATCCTCGCACGGGCGGATGCCAGAGGGGGTGCGCTCCACCGGTTTGTTTCTTCTCGACCGGTCACGGGTGGCGCAGGCTGTCTACCGGATGCGCCTGCGCTCCCGCGAGCGGGCGCAACTCCAGTCGATCCACGAGCGCACCGACATCCTGGGCGACGCACCCCACCAGGAACTGGGCCTCGACAACATGGTCTTTCGACTTCCGGAGCATCCCGCCTGGATCGAGGCGTGGCAGGTCACCGATGCCCTGATCAACGCAATGAATCTCGAGAGCACCGCCCGGGGTGCCTCGTTTCTTGCCGTCACGATCTCGAGCAGCATCCAGGTTCACCCCGACCGGGCGGTCCGCGAGGCGTTCATGACCACACTCGGCGTTGACAGTCTGTCGTATCCCGAGGAGCGGGTGGCCGCCCTGGGACGGGCGGAAGGATTTCCGGTCCTGGTGCTGGCCCCTCGGATGCTGGCCTTTGCGGAGTCGCGCCATGCCTGGCTGCACGGCTTCGCCAACACCCGACCCGGATACGGTCACTGGAACGGACTCGGGCACCGGCTGGCCGGCGCCTGCCTGGCCGAGGCGCTGGCAGCCGGATTTGGCCGAAGAGCCTGTCCGGCCGAATGATATGATGGTCGCCCGTCAACCCGTTCAAACATCGACACGGGACTGGACCGATCGATCACTCCTGCATGCGGACAACTGATGAACATCCTCGGCCTATCAGCCTTTTATCATGACAGCGCCGCCTGTCTGGTCAAGGACGGGGTCCTGGTCGCCGCCGCACAGGAAGAGCGGTTCACCCGGGTCAAACACGACTTCCGGTTTCCGACCAGCGCCATCGACTACTGCCTGACCGAGGCCGGCATCACGCCGGAACAGGTCGACTACGTGGCGTTCTACGACAAGCCGCTCCTCAAGTTCGAGCGGCTGCTTGAAACCTACATTGCGGTGGCGCCGTCCGGCTTCAAGCTGTTTCGGATGGGGATGCCGCTCTGGCTCAAGCAGAAACTCCATCTCCCCCGTGAAATGGACCGGGGGCTCGGCGGTCGTTACAAGGGGCGCTACGTCTTTCCCGAGCATCACGAATCGCATGCCGCCAGCGCTTTTTTCCCGAGCCCCTTCGACGAGGCGGCCATCCTGACGCTCGACGGCGTCGGCGAGTGGGCCACGGGCTCCGTCGGCCACGGCGAGGGAAACAGGATTCGCCTGCTGAAAGAGATGCACTTCCCCCACTCGCTCGGCCTCCTCTACTCGGCCTTCACCTATTTCACCGGTTTCAAGGTGAACTCGGGCGAATACAAGCTGATGGGCCTGGCCCCCTACGGTCGGCCGATCTACGCCGACCTCATCAAGGACAACCTCCTCGACCTGAAGAGCGATGGCTCGTTCCGGATGGACATGTCGTACTTCGCCTTCCACCGCGACGACGTGATGACCTCCCCGAAGTTCGCGCGGCTTTTCGGCGGCCCGGCGCGCAAGGCCGAGGCCCCGCTGACGCAACGGGAAATGGATATCGCCGCCTCGATCCAGGAAGTCACCGAGGAGATCATGCTGCGCTCGGCGCGACACGCCCACGACCTGACCGGAAGCAGGAACCTGGTCATGGCTGGCGGCGTGGCGCTCAATTGCGTCGGCAATGGCCGAATTCTGCGGGAAGGGCCATTCGAGAACATCTGGATCCAGCCGGCGGCCGGCGATGCCGGCGGGGCGCTCGGGGCCGCCCTCTTCGTCTGGTACCAGCTTCTCGACCAGCCGCGCCAACCGGGCGGCCGGGACCAGCAACGCGGCTCGTTGCTGGGCCCCGACATCAAACCGGATGAGGTTCAGGAACTCCTCGATTCGGTCGGGGCGGTGTACCGCCGGATCGACGACGACGCGGAACTCGAGAGGACCGTGGCCGACCTCATCGCCAATGAAATGGTTGTCGGGCACGTGGCCGGCCGGATGGAATTCGGCCCGCGCGCCCTCGGCAACCGCTCGATCATCGGCGATGCACGCAGTTCGAAGATGCAGGCGACCATGAACTTGAAAATCAAATTTCGCGAGTCATTCCGTCCCTTCGCGCCGGTGGTCCTGCGGGAGGCGGTGGCCGACTGGTTTGACATGCGCCCCAACGAGGACAGCCCCTACATGCTCCTGGTGGCTCCGGTGCGTGCCGACAAGAGGGTGCCGGTCGACAACCCCGGGCCGTTTCGTGCCGACGAACCGGCGGCCGACAACGACCAACCGACGAGCGGCGCCGACGGCAAGGCCGCCTGGGGCATCGAACTGCTCAACGAAATTCGCTCGGTCGTCCCGGCGATCACCCACGTCGACTATTCCGCGCGGGTGCAGACACTGGACGAGGAGCGCCACGGACGGTTTTATCGGATTGTCCGGCGCTTCCACGAAGCCACGGGCTGCCCGGTGATCATCAACACCAGTTTCAATGTCCGGGGCGAACCGATCGTCTGCACGCCCCGCGATGCCTGGCGCTGTTTCATGGCCACTGATATGGATGCCCTGGTTCTCGATCGCTTCATTCTGCGGAAGTCGGAACAGCCGGAGCGGGCCGGGGTCGATCGGGATGCCTATCTCAAGGAGTTCAAGCTTGATTGACCTGAATCTCCGCCCGGACCGAAAGCTGCTCCGGGGATTCGGCTGGATCGCCCTGGGATTCTTCGGACTGCTGGGCGGGGTCGTCTACTGGAAGAAGTCGATCGTCGGCATCCACCTCGGGCCAGATACCACCCGGCTCGTGGCCGGCCTGCTCTGGGGCGTCGGCGGCATCTCGGGGCTGTTGTCCCTGGTACGGCCGGAGTGGAATCGATTCCTCTTCATCGGCATGTCCCTTGTGGCCTTCCCGATCGGCTTCGTCATCTCCCACCTGATCCTGGTCCTGATCTACTTCGGAATCATGACGCCGATCGGCCTCCTCTTCCGGCTGATCGGGCGGGATGCGCTCAACCGCCGACTCGACCGGGCCGCCGAAACCTACTGGATCGACCGGAAGCCCGTGAAGTCGGTGGAGCGCTACTTCCGCCAGTTCTGAGACGGAGGAGAAGAGGCCCCGGAGGTTCGCACCTCCGGGGCCTCGACTGCTCTCTTGATCAGGTGACTCTTAGCGGGTGCCGCCGAAGCCTTCGGTGCCACCGCGGTTCAGAACCACCTTCTGGTTCTTGATGACGCCATCGGCCTGCAGCTTGAAGAAGTAGAAGCCGCTGGGGGAGACGACGCCGCCGTCGCTGCGACCATCCCAGGTGACGCTGTGCGAGCCGGCATCCTGGACGCCGTCGAGCAGCGTGGCCACCTTGCGGCCCTGAATATCAAAGACAGCCAGGTGAACCGCACGGGACTGGCTCAGAGAAAATTCGAGGGTGGTGGAAGCATTGAACGGATTCGGGCGCGCACCGCGCAGCTCGGCGATGACCGGCCGGGAGCTGGCCGGCTCGAGGTTGATCGATCCGAGCCACTTGGTGATGCCGGAGCGCTCGACTTCCTGGAGCCAGTAGGTGGCGCCATCTTCCGGTGCCCCCTCGTCGACGAACTCGTACTCCGTGCGGCCGGACAGAATGCCGACGTTCAGGATGACACGGGCGCCGCCTTCGGTCTCGCGGAAGATGTTGAAGCCGAGATGATCATGCTCTTCAGTAACCGTCCATGAGAGCTTCGCGCCGTTGCCTTCGCGAACGGCCTCGAACCTTGCCAGGACCACCGCAACCGCCTGGCAGCCATCCGGCAGGCCATTGCGGTCGTCATCCACGTAATAGCTGACCGCACGCGTCCACCAGCGGCCGTCTTCGGTGACAGTGCCGACTGTCGTCGGGGTACCAGTCGTTCCGGCGTACTCGTGATAAGACCAGAAAATGCACGCATCCGGATCGACCACGGTGGCGCTGTAATCGCCCCAGCGATTGCGGGCGGCCGTGTTGCTGCTGAACGTACGGCGATAGAACGCATTGCCGCTGGCATACACCGTCAGCGGATTCAGGAAGCCCGGAGGATCAGCCGCCGAGCGGGTCGTGTAGGCCGCGCTGGCAAACGTCGTGGGGGAACCGATGCCGACGCAGATGGCCATGTTGCCCAGCTTGTCGACGCCGATACTCGGATAGTTGGTCCATGCGGAGACGCTGACTTCTTCGCCGCCGATATCACCCTGGTCCACCACAGTGCCCGCGCCGGTGGTGATGGCTTCCTTCACCCAGTGGGCGGTGTTCTGCCCGGCATTGACGCCGACCGGGGGATTCACATGAAAGACGCCGTAAATGTGCCCGTTCCGCCAGAGCGCCGCCAGGCAGCGCCGGTCACCGGTGTCGATGCGCGTGGCGGTGTTGATGCTGCCCGGCTGGTTGCCGCGGGGAAGGGTGCCCGAAGCGATATCGATGTCACCCATGGCCGCCTGATCACCCGTGAAAACGGGGACTCCGGTCGGATTGTCGACCCGAATGGTCTGGAAGAACTCGAGACCGCCGATGCCGGGAGCAGATGTCAGGCCGGAGTAGAGGCACAGGTACGTTCCTACGCCCACGGGCGGGGTACCGAACATCTGGGCCGGCTGCATCGTGCTGTTCGGGAAGCCGCTGGCCGCGGCCGCGTCGAACGGCGAGCCGGGATTGAGCGTCAACGCGCCGCCGGAATAGAACGGCGCCTTGTTGAGGATCCAGAGGCGTGAAGCGGCACCCATGGTGCCCGGGTAGTTGAAGTAGTTACCGGTCACATAAATGACGTTCTGGTCGCAGGCCAAGCCCGGATAGTCGAACCAGTAGTCCGTTCCCGCGATGTTGATTTCCGAGTTGATCGCGGAAAAATACCAGGTGCCGTTCGGGTCGCTGTCATCTGACACCGCGAAGAGGAGCCTCGATGTCATGGTGGCACCGCCGACCTGCTCCAGGGCCACCACGAAGAAGCGACCGCTGTACTGGTCGTAGATGATCTTCGGGTCGAACAGAGCGTTGACCGGAGTCAGCGAGTTGAAAAATGCATTGGTGATGGTGGCCACCTGCTTGCCGAGCGGCTGCTGGTTCTGCGGCGCGCCGCCGGTCTTCAAGTACCACTGGATCGAACAGTTCACGATCGTGACGATATGGTTCGGCCCAACGGCCGCGTGCGGATCGGGCGGAATGAAGAGGAATCCGCCATTCAGGGCCGGCATCTCTTCGAACTTCACGCTCTCGATCGTATTCTGCTGGACGGCCGGCAGATCCGTATCCTCGGCACCGAGAACGCCGACATTGAAGCCCCATTCGGCGTTTCCATCGATGCCCGGCTCGTAGTTGTAACCATCGAGCTCAGGCGTCGCGACCGGTGGACCGGCCACGGCTGCGGAAAACGCAACAAGCGTTCCCGCGACGATTCCGAAAAGTACCCTTTTCTTCATAACTGCCCCCGGGGGTGGGATCTTGCGGTTGACCGTTCCCGGATGGGAACAATCAGCGACCAGAACAGAACAGAAACTGGATTTGGAATTTCGGAATGACGGTGGGAATGCCGGTTGGTGCCGGACAAGTGACGGGCCCTCCGCGATGTCGATCAGGCTGCACCCGGTTGAGCCACAAAGCCTAACGGAACGGGTGAGCGGCGTTCAGGACGTTGTATGGGCCGAACTCAATCGAGGAATGGACCGGCGGGAGGTCCGCATGCGACAACCCCGTGGAAATGCCCCGAAGGAGGAGAAGATTAGCACCTTGTGGCAACGGATCATCCCTTTTTCCTGTCCCATCCCACATTTTTCAGGACCCCGTAAGTTGCTCCGGAATTCAGGCGCCCGGCCTAAATTGTGTCCTCAATCCCTTGGCGCCTATATAATGTGCCCATGCCAAACCCGCCCGGTGGAGACGACTTCCGCAAATTGGCCGAGTCCCCCCGCACGGGCTTCCTGGCCGAATTCTTCGGATTTCTCCGACAGAACCGCAAGTGGTGGATGCTGCCCATGTTGGCGGTGATCCTCCTGCTCGGGGCCCTCGTCCTCCTTGGCGGAACGCCGCTGGCGCCGTTCATTTATACCCTCTTCTAATCGCGGAATGAAACGGGCGGATCCGACGAGGGCGGAGCGGCGATCGAACCGACCCGGCAGTCTCGGATTACCTTCGGTTGTCTGGCTGGTGGTTGCCATTGCGGCCTCATTCCTCCTGCATGCACGAGCGATCAACCACCCCTGGATATCGGACGACCATGTCATTCTGAAGGACAATCCGACGCTCCGCCGCACCGAAGCCTCAACGCCCCTGCGGCTGATCGGCCTGGACTACTGGTCGGCCCTCGATGCCGAAGGTCGCGCCTTTCCCCTGGTCGGCGATCGTAATCTGTACCGCCCGGCCACGACCATTTCCTACTGGATCAACGCGCGGTTGACCGGCATCACGCCCGCCGGTCTCCGATCCGGAAATGTCCTGCTTCACGGCCTCGCCGCCGGCATCCTGGGACTGCTTTGCGCCGCGCTCTTTGGCGGACCCGCGGGATTGCTGGCCGGAGCCGCCGTACTGGCCCATCCCGTGGGAACCGACGTCATCAATCGAATCGTCGGGAGAGCCGATATCCTCGTGCTCGTCGGGATCGCCGGTTTCCTGCTCGTGGCGCGGCCGATCCCGGGGCGTGGCTGGTCTCCATTTCGGGTCGCGGCTGCCGCGCTCCTGGCATTGACCGCCCTCGGCGCCAAGGAGACGGGGCTGGCACTCCTGCCGATTGCGGCCCTGCAAGCCTGGTTGAGCCGTCCCCCGGGAGCCCCCTGGGATCGGGTCCGCTGGATCGGCCCGGCCATCGCCCTCTCGGCCGGGATTCTGGTCCTCGGAGCACGCACCGCCTTCGTCGGCTGGCCGCGCTATGACCCGGTGCCCGGACTCGACCTGTTGATGAACCCCCTTTCGGGAATGGGATGGCTCGAACGATTGCCGGCCGCTCTTTCGCTCGGCTCCTGGTATGTCCAGCTTCTCGTCGCGCCCTGGCCGCTCTTGACGCTCGATCGGCCGGCGCGGCTTCCGGACTGGGGCTCACCAACGGTCTGGATCGGAGCGGTTGTCCTGGCGGGTATGCTCCTCCTTCTCATTCATTCGGTGCGACGCCGTCACTTTTGGGGCCTCGCTGCCGTTTGGTGGCTCGCGATGTTCGCCCTCGTCGGCCAGATCCTCGCGCCGATCGGCACCTACCGGGAAGTGCGGATCGTGTACCCCTTTCTCGGCAGCCTGGCCCTGGGGCTGGCCGGCGCATTCGCCCTGGTGCGGCCGCCGTGGCGTGGACCGGCCCGCGCCGCGGCAGCGATCGGCGTGGGCCTGCTGATGGTCCTCACCATCATCCGCACCGACAATTACGGCTCGGAAGTGGCTCTGTATGAAGCCGATGTCCGACACCACCCGGACTCACCGTTGACGCATCTCATGCTTGGCGTCGTCTACAGCGAGGCCAATCGCGCAGGCGATGCGCGACGCGCGCGCGAAACGGCATTGAGCCTGGCCCCCGACTCGCCGCAAGCCCTGAACGAGGTGGCGGCCCTCGAGGTTCAGGCCGGCAACTTCCCCCGGGCGGAGGAACTGCTGTCGAAGGCACTGACCCTCGAGCCGCGACACAGCGTGGCCCTGATGAACCTGGGCAATCTTCGAGCCCAGCAGGATCGCCTGGAGGAGGCTCACGCGCTGTTGCTGCGTTCCGAAAGGCTGAACCCGGCTTACAGCCTGATCCAGGTGAATCTCGCCCTGGTGGAGGCCCTTCTCGGGCGTCCGGCCGACGCGCTCCGGCGCGCCGACCTCCTTGGTCGCCAGAACCCGAATGACCCCAACGTTGCGGCTATCCGGCGACTGGCAGGAGGCGCTCGTTGACCTCGGCGCGTGACGTGCATGCTAAAGTTTGGCCATGACGATGACCCGCGAGGACAACCTGGAGCTGGTGCGGGAATACACGACGAATCCCGGCCTGATCAAGCACATGATTGCGGTTGAAGCCGCCATGAGGGCGATGGCGCGGGCCCGCGGCGAGGATCCCGAGCTCTGGGGAGCCGTCGGACTCTTGCACGACTTCGACTACGAACGCTGGCCGGACTTGACGGATCACACCGTCAAGGGCGCGGAGATATTGCGTCTTCGTGGTTATCCCGAGGTCATCGTTCGCGCCATTCTCACGCACAATGACCACAATGGCCTGAATCTGCCCCGCGAATCCCCGCTCGAAACGGGACTGGCGGCCTGCGATGAACTTTGCGGTTTCATTACGGCCGTGACGCTGGTCCGCCCCGGGAAGAATATCGAGGAAGTCACCGCCGATTCGGTCCTGAAGAAGCTGAAGGACAAGGCCTTCGCCCGGCAGGTTAACCGTGAGGAGATCCGCCACGGGGCGGAGGCCTACGGCGTCGACCTCCGGGAACACATCAGTTTTCTCATTGACGCGCTCAAGCCCGCAGCCGTCGAGCTCGGCCTCGACGGTTCCGCGGCCTAGCCGATCTTACTTACCTGCGCCGACCGGAGTTCACCGCGGATGACACGCCCAACGACTCTCGGAAGCCTGCGCGCTTCCGGTTACAACGATCTGACGGTCAAACAGGAAATGCGGCGAAACCTCCTCGCTTTCCTCAAGTCCGGCGAAATTCTCTTTCCAGGCATCATCGGCTATGACCGCACGGTCATCCCGCAGCTGGTCAATGCCATCCTGTCGAAGCACGACGTCATTCTCCTCGGCCTGCGGGGCCAGGCCAAGACGCGCCTGCTTCGCGGCCTGACGCGCTTCCTGGATGAATTCATTCCGGTGGTGTCCGGCAGCGAGATCAACGACCATCCGTACCATCCGGTTTCGGCGCTCGGCCGCCGCACGTTGTCGGAACTCGGCGACGCCACCCCCATCGACTGGATTCATCGCGATCTCCGGTATCACGAGAAACTGGCCACGCCGGACGTGACGATCGCCGACCTGATCGGCGACATCGATCCCATCAAGGCCGCCTCGAGAAAGCTCGACTTCTCGAATGAAGAGGTCATCCATTACGGCCTCGTTCCCCGGGCCAATCGTGGCATCTTCGCCATCAACGAACTACCGGACCTGGCACCCCGCATCCAGGTGGGCCTGCTCAATGTCCTGCAGGAAAAGGACGTCCAGATTCGCGGCTTCGACGTCCGCCTGCCGCTCGACGTGGCCATCGTCTTTTCGGCCAACCCGGAGGATTACACCAACCGCGGCAGCATCATCACCCCGCTCAAGGACCGGATCGACAGCCAGATCATGACGCACTACCCGGAGGATCTGGCGACGGCCCTGGCCATCACCAACCAGGAAGCCTGGCTCGAGCGGGATGCGGGATCGAGACTCGTCGTCCCGGATTGGCTGCGCGAGATCATCGAGGAGATCGCGTTCCAGGCGCGCGACAGCGACTATGTCGACCAGAACTCCGGCGTCTCGGCGCGCCTGTCGATCACCGCGCTGGAGAACGTTCTGTCGAACATGGAGCGGCGGGCGCTGAAGACGGGCGACAATCCGGTCGTGGCGCGAATCGCCGACCTCCAGGCGGCCGTTCCCTCGCTGACCGGCAAGATCGAACTGGTGTACGAGGGGGAACAGGAAGGGCCGATAAAGGTGGCCAAACACCTGATCGGCCGGGCGGTCAAGGAAATCTTCGAGAGCCACTTCCCGCCGGCCCACCGCGGCAAGAAAAGCGCGGAAAAGGAAGAGGTGGCCACGAGCCCGTACCGAAAGATTGTCGATTGGTTCAGCCAGGGGAAGAAGCTGGAAATCGGAGACGACGACCCGGCGGCCGACTACTTTGCCGCGCTGAACAAAGTGCCGGGCCTCAAGGATGCGGCTGTCAAGTTCACCGGCAGCGAAGACCCCGACCTGCTGGCCCCGACCATGGAGCTGATTCTCGAAGGGTTGCACCAGAGCGCCATCCTGGCCAAGGAAGAACTCGAGGGGCAGGTCCGATTCCTGGACATGTTCCAGACGATGCTTTCCAACCTCGGCGATCCGAAGCGCTGAGCGGTCAGCCACATCACCCATGAAATTTCGCTACTCCGAATGGGATGACGCGCTGGCGGACATGCTCCGCCAGTTCGAGACGCTTCGCTCCCTCTTCAACCATCTCCTCCTTCAGACGGACGGCGATGTGGAGGAGGCATTCCGATGGCTCGAATTCCTGAAGCAGAAAGGTATCCTGCCGCCCGGCTTCGATCTGGATGCTTTCCGCGCCGAAATGGAGAAGCAGGACATCATCCGCCAGGAAGGCGATCGGGCTGTCCTGACGAAGAAGGGTGAGCGCAGCATCCGTCAGGAAAGCCTTGACCTGATCTTTGGCCAGCTTCGGAAAGGCGCCGGAGGCGAACATCGAACCAGCCACACCGGCGAAGGGAGTGAGACGCTCCCCGAAAGCCGCGCCTACGTTTTTGGCGATTCGATTGCCGACCTCGACCAGATCCAGACGATCCGTTCGGCTCTGCGCCACGGCCTGGACGACATCAACATCACCGAGGATGACCTGCAGGTGCACGAAAAAGAGATGAGGACCAGCGTGGCCACCGTCCTTTGCCTCGATATCAGTCACAGCATGATCCTGTACGGTGAGGATCGCATCACGCCCGCGAAACGGGTGGCTCTGGCGCTGTCCGAGCTGATCCTGACCCGCTATCCCAAGGACAGCCTCGATATTCTGCTCTTCGGCGACGACGCGCGCGTCGTCCCACTTGAGGAACTGACCTACAGCGGTGTCGGCCCGTACCACACCAACACCAAGGCCGCCCTGCAGCTGGCCCAGCGAATTCTGCGAACGAAGAAGCATGTCCAGAAGCAGATTTTCATGATCACCGACGGCAAACCCTCCGCCATGTTCGAGGAGGGACGCCTCTACAAGAATTCAATTGGCCTGGACCCTAAAATCGTCAACCGAACACTGGACGAGGCCGTGGCCTGCCGCCGCAAGAACATCGCGATCACCACGTTCATGGTGGCCCAGGACCATGCCCTGGTCGAGTTCGTCGAGGAAATGACGCGCCTCAACAAGGGACGGGCGTATTACACCGGCCTCGATAACCTCGGCGGATACGTCTTCGCGGACTTCGTCAGGAACCGCCGTCGCGTCGTCCGCTGACGGTAGTTTTGTCCCGATTCGGGAGATCCTTCCCGATTGCGCCCATCGGGTGCCTCCTCTGCGAACGGCCCGTTCCGGCCATCTGAACATCGGCACTCGCCGCCGATCCTCGTAAGCCCAAGGGGAGCCACGCCCCGGTACGACCTTGCCCTCAACACCCCCGCCGTCGCACGATTTTTGCATGACCATCGAATATAGCCCGAATCGGGCCCGTTTGGGAGGAACCATGAACACGTGCGATGTGTGCGGAAACACCTACGACAGGACATTCGAAGTGATCCAGGACGGCAAACGACATGTCTTCGACAGCTTTGAGTGCGCCATCCATGCCTTGGCACCCATCTGCGCCCATTGCAGCTGTCGTGTCATCGGACACGGGGTGCAGGACGAGGCAGACATCTACTGCTGCGTCCACTGTGCCGAAACGAGCGGCGTGACAGGTCTGCGTGATCGGCAATGAAAAATGAAGGAGGAGCGCCCATGACAGTACGAGAAGTGATGACGAGCCACACGGAAATGGCAACGCCCGACATGAGCCTGCGCGACGCGGCCCGGTTGATGCGCGATTGCGATATCGGCGCCCTTCCGGTCGGGGATAAGGACCGACTGGTGGGAATGATCACCGACCGGGATATTACGATTCGCGCGGTGGCCGAAGGGATGGACGTCGAGGCAACTCAGGTTCGCGAGGCAATGACCAGCAAGTTCCTGTACGTCTTCGACGACGAACTGATCGAGTCGGCGGCCCAGAAGATGGCAGATCTCCAGGTGCGACGGTTGCCGGTGCTTGATCGCAGCGAACACCTGGTCGGAATCCTGGCGCTCAGCGATGTTTCGATCGAGGGACCTCAGAAAGCTGCCGCTCACGCGTTGCGGGGCGTATCCGAACCATCGGACTGACTGATGTTGACGTCCACCGACCCCGCCATCCCCGGCGGGGTCGGAATATGATGTAACAGTTGCCACCGAAGGTAGTACCCAGCTTCCAACCAGTTGCAATGTAAACGATTACAGGATCCAATCGCCCGGGATGGATACCTGATTCCCGAAATCGTAAACAGGCCTGCCTCCCCCGGGGACTCGGTCATTTGACGATCCGGTGAGCATTTGCAAGCACTTACAGCGTTCTCGGAACCCGTCTCCTCGTTGGCATGATCGGTGCCTATACCTAACCCTGCAAGCGAGGCTCAGCCGGGCCGAGGGAGACAACCAGCACTCCGGTTGCAAACGTCAAATCTCCAACCCCGGCAAGGCTACTGATGGTGTCCAGGCAGCCATCATCAGGACGCCTCTTGCGACCTCCGTCGAACGAGGTTCGGTTGAGTCCCGTATTCAAGTTCCGCCCCGCGGAACAAGTGTTTGAAAAACTTGGCGGGTCGTAACCATAGAGTTGGTTCCCTGACGTGCTGTGTTCGGTTCTGCCGGTTCACAGTCCTCAAAGCCTGGGGATGCCTCCCAATAGGTTTGAGATCCAGGCCGGCTGCGGTTCGTCAGGGAACCGTCAATATCCCTGAGGGGGGGATCGCGCGACCAAGAGTCCTCAAGCCCGCTCTTGTTCGCCGTAGGGGCGGCTCCGCAAGGAGCCGCCCCAGTTTTTTTGGTTGATAGTTCCGGATCAGAAAAAATAGTCTAATTAATTGTAAGCAAATAAGTTAGCAATGAGCCCAACACGCCGAGTCAACTCTCCGTCAACCCCGTGGATCGACATTTCCCCTGCTGACGGGTCGAGCCTCGACCCGCCTCCGCGAGAGAGAACAGTCTGGAGGAGAGTGGATCATGATGACGTTGCGAACGATCACCCCATGGATGCTGGCGGCAGCTCTGCTCGCCGGTGCGTCAACCCGGGCCGAAGCCTGGCGCGATGATGACGGCAACAAGATTGACGATTCGATCGACCAGGTACAGTCGAGCGGCTGGGCCTGGGCCTTTGAAAATCAGGACCCGGCCGGGCGCATGCTGATCGGCGTGGAAAATCCGGCGCTGCCGATCTACGCGATCTACGTCGGTTACGACCATTCGCCGACGGTGGTTGATCAGACCCTGCTGGGCACCACCGGCGTCACGATGGTCTGGCCATTTACGTACATCAACTACATCGAGTCGCGGGCGACCTGGTCACAAATCCAGTCGATCAAGAACCTGGCGGGCGTCACGCGCGTCGAGGCCATCCCGGTCGACTACGCCACGAATCATTACGGCGCCCGCACGGTTCGGGCCCGGGATTCGCGGGGTGCCGCCGCCGCCGACAATTACGTGCTCTTTCCAAGTGCCGACGATCTGGGTATCAACGGCAACGGCGTCGTCATCGCCATCCTCGACACGGGCGTCAACGATGAGACGGACCAGATCAACCCTGGCTATCCGGGACACGAAGCGTTGGCCGGCAAATTTCTGGGGGGCGGAGAGTTCTTTTCAGGACAGCCCCTCTTGAATACCGGCCTCGACGCGAGCATGAATCCGCAGGATCACGGCGCCGAGGCCTCCAACTACCACGCCACGCACGTGGCTGGCTCGGCCATGGGCACTGGCGGCCCGGGCGGCTATTTCCGGGGCGTGGCCCCGGCGGCCCGACTCGTCGATTGCAAGGTCTTGTCCGATGCCGGAGCCAGTGTCGGCGGCAGCAATCGTGGATTGGAGTGGGTGCTCCACAATCGCAACAAACTCTGGAACGGACTGGCCCCCGGCAGCATCTGGCAGGGGATCGACGTCGTGAACATGTCGCTCGGCTCGCCGCAGTCCAATGACAACGGCTCGGGAGCATCGGGCCTGTTGATCGGCCAGGTCGTCGATGCCGGAATCGTGGTCTGTATTGCCTCGGGCAACGACAGCCGGGGCACGGGCGCACCGGGCAGCCTGACCGAGGCCGGCATGGCCAGCCCCGCCTCTGCCGACAAGTGCATCGCCGTCGGCGCCAGCAGCACCAGCAAGACGCTGAATCGGGCGGATGACCGCGTGACCAGCTTTTCCAACGAGGGTCCGCGGTTGTCGGACGGAGATGCCGACCTTTCGGACGAGATGAAGCCGAATCTCGTCGCGCCGGGGGCGGGCGTTCTGTCCGCCAACGGTGATTTCACCAGCGATGGCAGCAATTACAGCCAGCTGTCGGGCACCAGCATGGCCTGCCCCCACGCGGCCGGCTGCGCGGCGCTGGTGCGGCAGGCCAATCCGTCGTTGACGCCGCCCCAGGTGAGGACAATCTTACAGAACACGGCCGAGCACTTCTTGCCCAGCGTGAAGGGGCCGTTCCGGACGTACGCCGGCAGCACCGACCCAAACTATGACCCGGGTTCGGGCTGGGGGCTGATCGACGTCTACGCCGCCTGCAAGGAGGCGTTGGATGCCTCCAGCGGCGTCCAGGTGGTGCAGTTCCGCCCCATCGCCCAACCGGCCAGTAGCCGCATCGATGTCACCTGGGTGACGCAGCGGGAATATCCCTTCCTGGGCTTCAACGTCTATCGCGCTCCGGACGTCGCCGGAGCGCCCGGAGCCTTCGTTCGGATCAATCCACTGCTCGTGACCCCGAGCCCGGCCGGCGATCCGATCATCCAGAACGACGACAACCGGACGCCCTACACGTATCAGGACAACGATCCCTCGCTGGCGCTTGGCAACACCTACTGGTACCGGATCGAATGGATCGATCTGACAGCGATGGCGCACCTCGAACTGCCGGCGCCGGCCATTTACGGCTTTGCGCCGCGGGTGGCCACTGTCTTCTATCGAATCGTGCACAACGCTCCCGACAACGACCTGTTCGTCCGCATCGGCACCGATGCCATGTACATGCCGGGCAGTCTCGGCAGCGCCGATTTCGAGGTGCAGGGCCTGTCGGAGGGTCTGCAAGACAGCGCCGTGGTCGTCTTCCCGACCCCGGCCAACACCGGCACCTCCACCATCGGCACAATCGATCACTACTGGTCGATCGGCTTCACGGTCTCAGACAATATCGGCGGTTTCCTGCCCCCCACGGTGGCCCATCCGTGGTTCCTGCAAGTGACCGACGGCGGGTTCGTCAACCGGACCGGCCGGGTCAGCGCCTTCTCGATGTTCGTCAACGATTCCCCCGGCTCGGCCGGCGGGACGATCTACGTTACCAATCACCAGCCGATGCCGCAGCCGACCATCGAGGGGGGCGCGGCTCCGGTCACGCTCTGGATCCCCGAAGAGTCACCGGTGCCGGTGGCCTTCGCGCGGTTCGAGGCATTGACGGCCAGCGACGGCATTCGCCTTGTTCTCGAGATGACCGACGACAGCAATCCGGCGGGTGCGCGTATCTGGCGTGGCACGTCGACCGATTTCAAGGAGCGGCAGGAACTGACGACGGGGGTACTGCCGATCGACGGTCGACGTCTTGAATATGTCGATGTCGGCGCCGCGGAGGAGGTGGACTACTCCTACTGGATCGAGGTGGTCGACCGCGAGGGCGCCTCGTTCATGGCCGGGCCGGTAACGACCCGCCTGAGCACCCGGACCCGGCCAACGATGGCCATGCCGGTCTACCCCAACCCCGTGGCGCACTCGGCCACGTTCCGCTACCTGATCGGCACGGAGTCCGGCGCGTCATCGGCGGTTCCCGTGTCGCTCACGCTCCACGACATCCAGGGTCGCGTGGTTCGGAACCTGGCTTCGGAAACGAAGCCGGCCGGCGACTACGAGATGACATGGGACGGCCGGGACAACTCGGGCCGCCGCCTGCCGGCGGGTGTCTACTACTACCTGTTCCGGGCCGGTTCCATCACGAGCACCTCCAAGGTGATCGTGGTCAATTAGGCCAGATTCCACCGAAGTCCACACACACGTACCACGAAAAAAGGGGGTTCCCGCGGACGGGAACCCCCTGATTCTTTGGACCTTTGGCTTCGGGGCTACTTCACCCAGAAACGGAAACGAAACGCCGTGACCGACGAGCCGAACGTGCTGATGCTCGAGCCACCTTCGTCAATGCCCGGGGTATTGTCGTCGTCGCCGTTGCTGGTGAAGACGATCCCGTGGGACATGGCAACGGAGAAGCGGTCGTTCATCCACACTTCCGCAGCAAGGGCCAGCGGGACACGGATGTCGTCGCCGCCGTTGCCGGTGAGATACTGGATGCTGGGCTGAAAGTTGAAATTGTAGTCGTCGTTGCCGAACAGGGCGTATTCAAAGCCGGCGCCGAGTCCAAAATCGGTGCTGTCGTCATTTTCGGCATCGCGAAAGCCGAGACCAAAAAAGACGGAGCTCTTCGGGGAAAGGCCGAATTTCACGTCAAGCGGGGTCTCCTCGAAAGATAGTCCTGGTCCCCACTTGCCCTTCATGTTCACGGCTTCCGCTGAGCCAGCGGCCAGAGTCACGACAGTAGCAACCGCCGCGACGGTCATCAGGAGCTTGCGCATTCGTCCTCCAACTTGGAATCACCTTGCGGTGATGAGAATCCTGTTAAGTGGCCTCTGAGGAATCAGACAGGCCAAAAATCGTCAGTCGATCCGGTGCCGGCGGCCAGTGCGCCGGCGCACCGCCACATTGCCGACTAGGGAAGTTTGACCCAGAAGCCGACCCGGCTCTGGGTGTCGTAGCGGGTCTGGATGACGGTGGCACTCGTGCCGTTCGAGAAATCGATGGACTGGTACTCGATTCCATGCGACGCGAGAACGCTGACCGCGGAGGCGATTTCCACTTCGGCCACCAGGTCAAGGCCGATGGCCAGGAGCTCCGGCTCGTAGTTGAACTCCTTGAAGAACGTGGGGCGGATACCCAGGTGGGCACGGCTGGCATGGATGAGGCGCCGCGTGGCCTGGATGGCGATGGCGAACCCGGTGTCACCCTCGTCGGGCTTGGTGAAGCCGATGGCGCCGCCGAGCTCCCAATCATCGGTGATCAGGTAGCGCAGACCGATCGGGGCATTGGGGTCCCAGAAGCCGATGAAAACGTCGCCCTTGGCCTGGGACATGTCCATGTCGTCGGCACGGACAATACTCGAGCCGGCGGTCGAGAGTATCGCGGCGAATACCGCGATCGTGAAAAACTTACGCATTTCTACCTCCATACGGTGACCAACGTCGTACTGCGGTGAAGAGAATCTCAACGTTCCGATTCGCTTGGCGGTGCCGGCTCCGGAACTTCCCCCCTGAGCCGGGCGTTACGGTGAATCAGTGCGTAGCGTCTCTTGCACCTCCTTTCGACTGACGAGCCGGTCCACGTCGGCAGATGCGCACAGCTCTCAAGCCACCCGCCCTGCACTCCCTCATCGTCCCATCATGTTGATCGTGGCCCAGCCAAGCGTTCTAGCGCTTTGTTCGGGGGTCACTCTATACAGGTGCCGGGCACTGTCAAGGGGGGAAGCCAAAAAAAATGCGGCAGGGTATTTCGGTAATTGCCGGGTGGGGGCGGAATTAGGAGAATTTGTGACAGGATGATCGGGGGTGCCGGGCGGCCTAATCCCGCTGAAAGCTCGAGGCAATGCCGAGCCCACCGCTGACACAGAGAGTGGCCAGGCCGCGCCGCGCGCCGCGGCGGCGCATCTCGTGAAGCAGCGTCACCACGATACGGGCGCCCGAGGCGCCGATCGGATGGCCGAGCGCGATCGAGCCGCCGTTCACGTTCAGTCGGTCGGGGTCAAACTTGAGATCGCGGTCGACGGCCAGCACCTGGGCGGCAAAGGCTTCGTTGAGTTCGAGAAGGTCGTAACCGCCAAGGGCTGTTCCGGTGCGGTCGAGCAACGCCCGGACGGCCGGCACCGGACCGATCCCCATGATTTCCGGGTCGACGCCGACGACAACGCCATCCTCATACCAGGCGAGTACGTCCAGCTTCCGGCGGCGGACGAGATCCTCGGAGGCCAGCACGAGGGCGGCGGCACCGTCCGTGATTCCCGAGGCGTTACCGGCCGTTACGGTGCCGGTCTTCGAAAAAACGGCCGGAAGCCGGGCCAGTTCGGCCGACGTGGCGCCGTGCCGAACATGCTCGTCCGAATCAAAAACGGTGGGCCCGCCCCGCCCCGGAACTTCGATCGGGATGATTTCCTCCTCGAAGAGGCCGGCCTTCTGAGCGGCTTCAGCCCGGTTCTGGCTGCGGAGGGCGTAGGCGTCCTGCTCCTCGCGAGGGATGCCGTACTGAGCGGCCAGCGTTTCGGCCGTCTCCCCCATGATCCTGCCGCAGAGGCCGCAGGTGAATCCGTCCCGGTACATGTCGTCGACGAGTGGCTGGTGGCCCATCTTCCACCCTTTCCGCAGGCCTTCGAGCAGGAAAGGCACCCGGCTCATCGATTCGACGCCGCCGGCCAGCACGGCTTCGGCATCACCGGCGCGGATCGACTGAACGGCCAGCTGAATGGCACGGAGGCCGGAGGCGCAGGCCTGGTTGATGGTCGATGCCGGCACCCCGAACGACAGGCCGGCCTTGACTGAAATCTGTCGGCCCGGGTTCGGCGCGTTGCCCGCCTGCCGGGCCTGGCCGAAGACGGTTTCGCCGATCTCAGAAGGCAGGAGGCCCGACCGGGCGATGGCTTCCCGGGCCGCCGCGGCGCCAAGGTCGACGGCGCTGATCTCCGAAAGGCTTCCGAGAAACTTGCCGATGGGCGTCCGGACGGCCGAAAGTATGGCGACACGACTCCGGTTCACGACGTGAGCCCCGCCTCGGACCAGCGCGCCTCGATCTCCTCGATGATTTCCTCCAGGCGCCGGGCCACCTTCGTCTCGAACAGCTTTGCCTTCTTTTCGTCAAAGGAAAGGGCGGCCGCCCCATCTTCAAAAACCAGGTGGCTCGACGGGGCCGGGTAGGTGACGATGGAGGGGCGCATCCGGTAAGGGGCATCGATCTGGCGGGGGCGCTTTTCGACCAGGTCGGCCGAGATGGCCAGCATGAGACCTGTTTCGTCGGCGCCTCCGTGGCCGCCGGCACCGCCGTAGATTTCCTTCACGATGTCGCCACATTCCATCCACCAGTGAAGGACCGCCACGGCCAGGCCGGCGCCCTGCCAGGCTTCCTGAGCCACTTCCTTGAGCGCCTCGTTGTTGCCGCCGTGGCCGTTCAGAATGAAAACCTGGCGAAATCCCGCCGCAGCCAGGGAGTGGAGAACGTCGGCCACGTAGTCGGTGAACACCTCGGTGCGAACGCCCACGGTGCCCGGGTAGCCCGAAAGGCTGCCGGGGACGCCGTAGGGGATCGTCGGCGCGATCAGCCCCCCGACCGGATCGGCCAGGAGCGAGGCCATGCGCTCGGGAATCAGGATGTCGGTGCCGAGGGCTGCCGCCCCGTGCGCTTCGAGGATGCCGATCGGCAGGATGGCCGTCATGATCTTGTCGGGCACGAGGCGCTGGAATTCTTTCCACTGAAGTCGGGCGATGTGACGTTCCATGAGGCCGGGAAGCCTAACCCCGGGGCTGCAACCGACGCAAGGCGACGTCCGTTTGCCCATAGTTGACGGCCGTTGACCGGGAGCCCCCCTCTCTTTACCCTCCGGCTCCCATGACGCCACCCAAACCGCCCGACGCCAGCGACCCCATCGAGGATCTGCGCCACCGCAAGGAAGCTGCCCGCCAGGGCGGGGGGCCGGAGCGGATTGCGAAGATGCACGCCTCGGGACGACTGACGGCCCATGAGCGGGTCGATTTGCTTCTTGATCGAGGCAGCTTTACGGAACTGGGCGTTTTCGTCACGCACCGTTGCACCGATTTCAACATGGCCGACCGGAAGATCACCGGGGATGGTGTGGTGGCCGGCTTCGGCCGGATCGACGGACGGCCGGTGTATGTTTTTGCCCAGGACTTCACGGTTTTCGGCGGAACGCTGTCCGAATCGAATGCACGGAAGATTTGCCAGATCATGGACATGGCGCTTGAAAACGGTGCGCCGGTCATCGGGCTCAACGACTCCGGCGGCGCCCGCATCCAGGAAGGGGTGCAGAGCCTCGGCGGCTACGCCGAGATCTTTCTCCGGAACACGCTGGCCTCCGGCGTCGTGCCGCAAATTTCGGCCATCATGGGCCCTTGCGCGGGTGGGGCAGTTTACAGCCCCGCCATCACCGACTTCACGATCATGACCAAGGGAACGAGCCAGATGTTCGTGACCGGACCGGACGTCATCAAGATGGTCACGCGCGAGGAGGTGACGCACGAGGACCTGGGCGGCGCCATGACCCATAACTCGAAAAGCGGCGTGGCCCACTTCGCGGCCGAGGACGATCGGCACTGCCTGGTCATGATCCGTCAGCTTCTGTCGTATCTCCCGTCGAACAACACCGACGATCCGCCGCGCAAGGACACTGGCGACGATCCAAACCGGATGGACGAGAAGCTCAAGACCGTTGTGCCGCCAGATCCAGGCAAGCCCTACGACATGAAGGAGCTGATCGGACTTGTCGTGGACAGCGGCGAATTCATGGAGGTCCACGAGCACTTTGCGCCGAACATCGTGGTTGGCTTCGCCCGGCTCAACGGGCGTTCGGTGGGGATCGTCGGCAATCAGCCGAAGCACCTGGCCGGCGTGCTCGACATCAAGTCCTCGGTCAAGGCCGCCCGTTTCGTCCGGTTCTGCGATGCGTTCAACATCCCGCTGATCACCTTCGAGGATGTGCCAGGCTTTCTGCCGGGGACGGCCCAGGAATGGAACGCCATCATCACCAACGGCGCCAAGCTCCTCTACGCCTACTGCGAAGCCACGGTGCCAAAGCTGACGGTCATCACCCGCAAGGCCTACGGCGGCGCCTACGACGTCATGAGCTCCAAGCACATCCGGGGTGACTACAACGTGGCCTGGCCGTCGGCCGAGCTGGCCGTGATGGGCCCCGAAGGAGCGGTCAACATCATCTTTCGGCGCGAGATCGAAAAGGCGAAAGACCCGGATGCCGAGCGGAAACGCCTTGTGGCCGAGTACAACACCAAGTTCGCCAACCCGTACGTGGCGGCCAGCCTCGGCTACCTGGACGATGTCATCGAGCCCCAGGAAACCCGCCCGAGGCTGATCAAAGCTCTGGATATGCTGGACAACAAGCGCCAGAGCCGGCCGCACAAGAAGCACGGGAACATCCCACTTTAGGATTCCGCGATACACGCGAGCCTGACGACGAGCGCCGGTTCTTCGGTAGGGCGTCCCATTCCGGCGCATTCTGCTCCACCGGCCTCAATTGCTAATTACGCAACCAGTTAGGAGGTTTGACTCCTTCTACCGGCGCATCGCGCACCACTCCTCGTCCGGCCCGACGTTCGCCAACAACCCACCAGATTGTGACGGAGCCCTGACTTACCAGTGGTGAAAACCGCGGCATGAATCGTGCAAAGCAGCGTGGTCGTGCCGGCGCCTGCCGGCGGACAGTCATGCTCAGAATTGAAGGGGGAATCAGATGCTTCGTCGTAATCGATTGGTCACACTGTTCGCGGCACTTGCCGGTTGCTTCATGGTCGGTAGCAGCAATGCTCAGACGGCACCCTATTCGGCGTCGTGGATCATGATCTCGGGAACAGCAGCAGCCGGAACAGATGTTCAATTCGAAATCCGCGCCTCGAACGGCACCACCGTCCTGGCTACCGGCCCACTCACAACGCTGGATGCCTTTGATCCGGCGGGGTTGGTGCGTGACAAGCTGGAAACCGTCTGGGTGGACGCCACGGGGAGCATCTACTTCGTGCGGAACGGGGACCAGACCAAGATCGACGTGCTTGACGACCTCGATCGGAGTTTCCGGATATACGTTCGCCCGGCCGCGGGAGCCTATTCGGAGCTCACCCTCACTGGTTTAACGATTGATGGCCTCACCTACGCCCAGGTCATGGGCGTCTCGACCGGCATCCCCACGCTGTCCGAGTGGGGCTTCCTCCTGCTGATTGCCCTGATGCTTGGATCCGGCGTCTGGATGCTGCGCAATCGGAATACGCCCGGGCTCGCTTGACACGACACATGGACGACCGCCGGCTGAGCCTCAGCTCCGACGGTTTGGTCGAATGAATGAACTGGAAGCGGCGTTCGCCGGAGCAGGGGCGGGCGCCGCTTCGGTCATGCGGCGGCGAAGTGTGGAACGATCAATTCCGAGTTCATGGGCCGCCCGGGTTCGGTTGCCGCCATGTCGCCGGAGTGCCTCCCGAATCGCATCGACGGTGAGCATACGAATCGTGCCTTCTGGAGGAGCTGATCGGATTGCCGCAGTTACCGGGCCCGCCGCCGCGAAATGGTCGGCCCGAAGCGGTCCGCCCCCCGCCAGGCTCAGCGCCCATCGGATTACATTCTGCAGCTCACGGACATTTCCGGGCCAGGGACGGGCCATCAGGTACTCGATCGCGGAAGCCGCAATCGACCTCTCCTGCCCGACAAAGTGCCGAACCAACGGCGCGATGTCTTCCGGACGCTCTCGTAGCGGGGGGAGTCGAAGCTCAAACCCCCTCAGCCGATAGTAGAGATCCGCCCGAAGCTCACCCCGTTCCAGCATCCCGGCGGGTTCTCGATTGGTGGCCGCAACATAGCGGACGGAGACCGACCGAGTGGCCATGGCACCCACGGGGCGGACCTCCCCGTCTTCAATGACGCGGAGGAGCTTGGCCTGATGCGCAAGCGACAACATCTCCAGCTCGTCCAGGAAGAGAGTGCCGCCGTTCGCGGCCTCAATCCGGCCCCGATGATCGCCCGCCGCTCCCGTATAGGCTCCGCGCAAATGGCCAAAGAATTCGCTCTCGAACAGATCGGTCGGGACGGCGGAGCAGTTTTCGGGGAGGAATGGTCCGGATCGTCGGCTGCTCGATGCGTGGATGGCCCGGGCTACGAGTTCCTTGCCCGTTCCGGTCTCTCCGAAGACGAGGACGTTGAGTTCGGTTCGGGCAGCCAGTGCGATGAGGCGGCGGGCTTCAATCATCCCCAGGGAGGTCCCGATGATTCCGGGAGAATTCGCGTGTTCACCCTCCTCGAAACAGGCCGACCGCTCGGCGAGCGCCTGCCTCACCGCGGCCCGAAGGGGTTCCGGGTGAATCGGCTTGACCAGGTAATTGGATGCCCCCGCCCGGATGAAGCGAACGACATCGGCCACGTCATCCTGAACGGTGAGCATGACGATCGGTAGTTTCGGCCAACGAGGCCGGGCGTGGCAAAGAAATCCGATACCGTTGAGGCCGGGCATCTGGACATCGCACAGGACGAGCGCGGGCATCTCGTCTTCGATCGCCAGAATGGCCGCCCGACCATCACTGGCCAGGCGAATCTCATGGCCATCGGTTTCCAGCGTCAGCCGGGCGAATTCCGCCGCGATCGGGTCGTCATCGATGATCAGGATTGAAGTTGGCGGCATGCCGACCCATCTCCGCCCGCCGGCAGGGCCATCTGGATGCAGCCGCCGCCCCGGATCCCGCTGCCGACATCGAGGCGTCCCCCGACCCGCTCGACCAGTTGCTGAACGATAACCAGCCCGTAGCCCCGTCCCTCCCCCCGGGTGGAAAAACCGGTTTTTCCCGTTTGATGGAGCATATTGGCTGGCGGCCCCGGGCCGTCATCTTCCACGATGATGTCAATTCCGAGGCTGGAGCGACGAATCGACACGCGAACCATCCCCTGGCCTGCGCTCTCTGCCGCGTTTGACAGGAGGTTCAGCAGAACTTCGTGAAACTCACCCGGGGACAGGGCGATGGGCAACGGCGCCGCCGCGTGAACTCCCTCGAACTGAAGATGAGGCCAGATCAGTCGGGCTTCGCTCAGTATCGGTTCCAACGCACGTGCGGCGTCCACAGAGTCCTCCGCAATGCGGAGCGAGGCCTTCGGCTCCCGAATTGCGAGGCGAGCGAAGTCCTCGATTTGATCAGCCAGGCTCACCAGGGCGCCGAGGATTCTTCGTCCCCGGCCGGAGTCAGTCACTTCCGAATCGAGGAGCGCAACCAGGCCCCTTAACGAATGAACACTGTTCTTCAGCCCGTGAGCAATCCGGATTCGGCGATCCTCGGCCGGTGAGGGAAGGCGATCGGCGGACTCATCCAGTGACTCGAGTCGGCGGCGAACGTCGCACAGACTTTGTTCCAGCAACATCCGGGCAATGCGTCCGCGCCGGGCCTGGATGGCCGTCACGGCTCCAACAGCCGCCAACACCCCGCTCATGATGAGCTGGCTTCTGATTTCGTGCGGAGTCTGAATGATCGAGGATGCAACCCAGAATCCCAGTATCGACGCCCCTGTGACCAGCATTGTCCGAGTCGGCGAGATCTCGAAGCCGGTCAGGACGACCTCGGCCATAAGCCCGGCCAGGAATGGGGAGGCAATCCCACCGGTGAAACGGATCAGCAACGACCAGCCGCAGAGGGAGATCAGGGCCGCGACAAGAGTTGGCCACCCTCCAGCCCGGTTGCGCCTCGACATCTGGTCGAGGACAAGATTGGCGAGTGCGAGCAGGCCGACGATCCAGAGAATTCGATCATCATGGCCGCCCGGGAGGCGCAACACATGGGCCAACAACAACGCAACAATAAGCCCGAGGTGGCGGAAACGAAAAGACCCCAAATCTTTCCAATGCAATGGATTGCCTCCTGCCTGATTGTGAAGCGAGGCGCCGAAGCTTCCGCATCACAGCCTTCCGGCGACCCGGAGAGGAGGCCTTGGCTCACCAGTTAATATGTACTCGACATCTACATTTGACAACTTTTACATCAAGTCACCGGACGGCCCGGAGATTGAAACGCAAGGCGCGACTCTTCCCCCGTATCAGCGTAGGATCCTACCTGTGGAGGCCCCGCGTTACGACGATTTCAGAGATGAGGAGCTCATGGCCCGGGCACAAACCGGCGATCGGGCCGCTTTCGCCGAATTGGTATACCGCTACGAGCAACCGCTTTACGGATACCTGCGTCGGCTACTCCGACACGACGAAGCCGCCGAGGACGCTTTCCAGGAAACCTGGTACCGGATCCTCAGGGCCGTGGATCGATTCAATCCGGAATTCCGCTTTGCGCCCTGGCTCTATCGCATCGCCACCAACCTCTGCCGCGATGCCGCCCGCCGGGGGAAGCTCCGAAACCACCGATCGCTGGACCAGCCGCTGACCGGGGACACGGATACGACGTTGGGCGAGATGTTCCCCTCCCCGGACTTGCTGCCGGACGCGGTGGCCGAAGGGAGCGATGTGGGTGAACAGGTGGCCCGATTTGTTCAAGCACTGCCGGATCGGCAACGCGAGGCCTTTGTGCTCCGACATTACCAGGGCCTTACCTACGAAGAGATCGCGCGGGCCCAACGCTGTTCGCTGGCCGCCGTGAAATCAAACATCCATCATGCGGTCGTCTCGCTTCGGCGTTCGCTGGATCGCCTCGGCCTCGCGCCAATGGCGACATCCTCATGACCATTCGCTGGAATCCGTTCGCGCCGCGCCGGCAGTCGTGCAACCCTTTCCAGGATCGACTTCTGTCGACCACGGGATCACCCGGCCCAAGTCTGGAGACGACGTGGCCACCCGACCTTCGCCGCCACCTCGATGGGTGCGTTGCCTGCCGCGAACTGGCCGAAGGGTTGGCGATGACCTCCCGCGTGCAACCTCACTGGAAAAGTGCCATGCCACCCCAGGGGCTGGCCCTGCGAACCATCGATTTTCTCGAGCCTCACTGGAAACGGACCGAGAAGCCGGTCAATCGTGAGGAGATCCGCCTGATCTGGACCGGAGCTCTCGGCATGGCCGGCGCGACCGCCGTGCTCCTCCTCCTTGTCTTTGATCATGGATACCCGATGGGCCAGTCGATTGCCGCGGAAGGGCTGCTCCGCATCGGGGCCCGGCTGACCCTCCTTCAATTTGCCGGCGGCACCATCGTGTCGGTGGTCCTCCTGGCGATTCGGGCTGCCCGCTCCACCGAATCGGAACCTCATCCCCGGGAACGGAACCGCGGAGGGAATGAATGAGTACCCGCACCCTGGCATTGGCCTCGGCTGCCGCCGGCCTGGTTTCCTGGGTCAGCGGAGCCCTTTTTGCCATCAGCGTGTCGTTGTGGCAGGGATCGCTCGGCGAGATGGTGCCGACGATTCTCCTCTGGACCTGCCTTGGGGCCGGATTTCTCATGATGATGCTGCTGGCCGGCTACGTTTACTACGATGCGGAATCGCGTGGCATGCGCGGCGCGCTCTGGGCCCTGCTCATTTTTTTCTTCGCCAGCCTCCCGGGCTTCCTGGTCTACCTCCTCATGCGCACGCCGAAGCAACGTCACTGTCCGAATTGCGCCACCCCGGTGAAGGATGACTATGTCGTCTGTCCGAACTGCGAAGCGCCCGTGGCCCGCGCTTGCCCTGGATGCGGGCGACGGGCCGATCCGGCCTTCCGCGTCTGCCCCTGGTGCCAGCACGATCTGACTGGAGCGGGTCGAATCGATCGAAGGGGCGCCTCGCCGGCTTGATTCACCGAGGGGCGGCGGGTTTCAATACCGGATGCCCTTAAGCCTTCCAGACATCGGCCGCGTTCTCCTGGCCTCCCTTGTTCTCCTGCTTCCCGGTCTGGCACTGGCTCCACTTTTCCTCCATGACCGGCGGCCGCCAAAGGGCCCCTATCTCCTGGCATCCGGCCTGATCGGACTTGGCGGGTTGGCGTTGACGTTATGGGTGACCGCGCGTCTCAACGGCTCGTTGACGGGTGCGATGGCGACCTGGGCGGCGGTCGGTGCCGCCGCCGTCATCGCCTGGCGATTCCGACGGCGCCCGGAAGGTCAGAGGACCGACGCCTTCGCCTTCTTCCAGGGCTCGCAGCCCGCCTGGGTCGTGCGTCTCGTCCTCCTGTCCGCGCTGATTGCCCTTCCCTTCGGCACGTACACGAGCGGTGGGGCCGACACCTGGGAGTACTTCAACCGGGCCGCCCATATCCAACGGGAGGGGAGGCTCGTCGCGGGAAGCCCGTATGGCCCGGACCTGCACGCTCCGTACGATCCGACGTTTTACGCCATCCTGGCGGCGGTTGCCGAGCTCTCCGGCACCGACGTCGCAACGACTGGTTCCGTTCTGACCATTGTCGCGACCCCGCTCGAACTGGGCGCGGTCATTCTGGCCGTCACCTGGATCGTCGGATCGGCGTCAGCCGGCCTTTGGGCCGGCCTGGTCTACTTGCTGGTTTACGGACCGTTTTTCCTCTTTCGCAACAGCCTTCACCACCAGATGCTGGCCGACGCCCTTTTCCTGGTTGCGTGGGGAGCTATCTTCCTTCACCGGCGAGCCGGCGGGAATCGACTACTCGTGCTGGCCGCATTCATGGCTGCGGCGTCCGCCACACTGCATCACTTCCTCGTGGTGCAGTGTGCCTTTGTCGTCGGGCTGACCGGCCTCTGCTTCCTGCTATACGATCGAAAGGCGGGAGATTCATCACGATCGGCGATCCTGGAAACTCTCTCCGTGGCCGTGGGCCTCCTGCCGATCGTGCTGGTGGTGGCCACCACACACCTGGACGCCGTCGACCCAAAGGCCATGGATCAGTTCTTCCGGGACGTTTACGCCCCGCTTCGACACTTTGGTCCCCTCTACATTCCAGACCCCTTTGTCTGGTATTTCCAACGAATCTGGCACCCATTGCCTGCCTTGCTGCTCCTCTTCTGGTTCTGGCCGCGCGCTCGACGCGACCCGCGCGTGCTGGCGCTGATCACCCTTCTCGTCCTTCCGATCCTGATCGTGATGAACCCGCTCGTTTTCCCGCTGGTGGCGAAGGCGGCCGGCCTGCAGGTGGCCACACGACTGCTGAACCTCACCCTCTTTCCGAGCCTTGTTCTGCTGGCCTGGGCCCTGGCCGATTGGTCGGCCGAGAAAACCCTGGCGCGCCGGGCCGGGCTCCTCGCCCTCGTGTCGATCCTCTTCATCGCGCCGCAAACCCTGATCCGTATCCAGGGTGATTATTTCCCGGCGGCCCGCGCCCGCGAGGATGGTGAATCACCGGTGTCGTGGCTCGGTGCCCTGGCACGGCTGCGCGCCGAATCGACACCGGGCCAGACCGTCCTGGCCGACCCGGTCACCTCGTACTCGATTGCGACATTCGCGCCCCTGTCGATCGTGGCGCACCAGCGGGCCGACTTCGCCTTCCAGGCACGGAACTACGCGGAACGCCGACACTGGCAGGAGCTCGTGATGGATCCGTTGTCCCCGCCGGACAGCACGATTCTGGCCCTACGCCGCTCGGGCGCCGATTGGATCCTCATGAACAGACGATTCGTGAATCCGCTGGCCTTCGACAAGATGGAGCTGATTCGGCAAACCATGCCCGGGCTCACCCAAACCTTTGAGGTGGATGGCATCAAAGCCTGGTCGTGGGATCCCTCGGTACCAGGCGTGGCCCCGACCGCCGCGTCGGTCTTGACGCAGTTACTCATCCCCCACGAGATGTTCGGTTCGCTTCTCGAACCCGGCACCGGGGTCCGGTTTGATCGGGCGACCGGAATTGGCGCGGTGGTCGGCCCGGACCAGATTGGCCGCGGCGACACGCTCTTCGTGACGCTTTACTACGAGTGGCGACCGACCCCCGCCGGCCCCAACTGGCACGTCAAACTGCTGCGCGAGGAAGCCTACGGGTCAAGAAGCCGCTGGTTCGGGCGGCAGTGGCGCACCACCGTCCTGGGCCGCGGCGACGCCATCCTCTTTCCCCGCCCGCTGGCCTACGCCGCTTTTCGATCCCGCCAGTTGCCGACAGGATCCGTCATGGCGGATCAATTCAATCTCATGATCCCGCGCGACGTGACGACGGGGCGCTACGCGCTCTACGTGGCGCCCGGCGGATACCCCACCGAAGGCAACCCCGGTATCAAGCTCGGCACCGTGGAAGTCGTGGGCCGGCGAATCAGTTCGGAATCCGCCACGCTGTTCGAATCAGGCCGCGGCGACACGACGGCCGGTCTGCCAGGTTCGAAAAGCCACCAGGGTCGCAACTGCGCACCCGCCGGCAAACATCTCCCAGGAGAACCGATCCGGAATTCCGCCTCCGACCACGCGTTGATGGTTCGTTCCGAAACTGGCCAGAAGCAGGGCGAACGATAGCCCAAGGCCAGTCCAATCGAGGGATGTCAGTGGTATCGGACGCCCCATCGCCTCGAACCGGAGGAGCGTGGTTCCCGCCCCGATCAGACCGATCGAGATCAGGACCGGCGCCAGGACCGGTCCGGTCCAGACGAACGGTATCAGGAAGAGAACATCCCAGGTCAGCAGGCTGGCCGGCCAGCCAAGCACCAGTTTCAGCGCCAGGTAGTAGACGAGATCCCATATCCCGAACAGGATTGCGAACCAGGCGAATCGCGCCACGCCCGTTTTGCCGGTCAGCGCCGCCACGGCCCACAGCATGACGATCGTGGCCGCTTCGCGTCCGAGTTCGATCACCACCACCAGGTCCGGCAGACGCACCAGCGGAAAGTCGAAGCCGCCGGGGTAATAGAGAAGCCGCAGGTAAATCACCACCGCGGCCTCGAGGAAGCCCATTGCCACGCCGAAGAGCACGATGAGCCTCGGTATTCGCGCGGTCACGGCTCCCAATCTCCGACGGTCGAGTCCGCCACCAGGTCGACGACGACCCAACGCCCCCGCTCCTGAACGAGACGGAAGGAGAGCGCCAATGGTTCCGCCTCCACCGGCCCGGCGGCCCGATTGCGATGAAAGGTGACAACGGCCACCGCCGATGGCAGGTCGTTTCCGCCAACCTGCTGGAATGAATCAATTCGTGCGATCGACACCTCGGGACGGGCCAGCCAGGTCGAGGCCAGTCGCACGGCCAGGCCCGCGCCGCGTACCCATTCCGACAGGGGACCGGATTCGCGGCGTCGCAAGGCCTCGATGACCGTCACGCCCGTATCGAGCCATGGGTCGAGGCGCTCGCGGCGAAGCGGTGTCGGCGAGGAGGCACCGGGCGATTCGGGCGGACCGTAGGTCTCGCGCCAGTGCTGGGCCGCGAGTGGGAGGCGCGTATCGGGGCGCTCCGAATCGATATCGAGAAGCCCGCTGTGCGGGCGCAGTCGGACGCGGCCGGCGGGCAGGAGCCGGGTCCATCCGCGGGAGGCGCTCGTTGCATCCAGCTGATACAGCTCAAGCCGCAAGGGGACCCCGGCCGCTCGTTCGGACAGGATGAGCACTTCTTCGCCAGGTCGGTCGGCCAGCCAGTTCAACGTCAGCCACCGTCGGACCGCCAGACGACCGCTTGAATCACCTGGATCGGACAGAACGATCGGTGGTGCCTCGCCGCGGATGAATCGCGGCGCGCCTCCCCTGGCCCTGCCATCCGGCAGAGCCAGTCGGGCCGTGACGGCCCACGCCCCGGGAAGAATTTCGAGATCAACCCGGAGATCGCCGTCATCGATGCGAATGCGTGAGCCGTAACGAGTGACCAGGACGGAATCGCCCACGGCGGCTCCAAGCGCCTTCCGCCACGCCTCGGCCGATCCCCGCGCGGCGGCGTCCGTGGGAGCCGCGTCGCCCAGTTGTCTGACGAGAAGCTGCATGGCCAATTCCATTCGGGCCGCCGCCGCGGCCTCGCCAACCACGCCGGCGCCATTGGACAATCCGGAGAGCCGGCTCGCCGGAACGGCAAGCCGGTGCACCGCCGCCAGGTCGAGACCGGCTCCGGCCACGTTCGATCGGCTTGACGGGTCCGCCGTCACCGCGAAACGATGGCGACGAAGTCCGCGGACCGCCCAGGTGACCAGCCAGGCACGCCCTGGTCCGTCCGGCAGTCGTTCGAGCGTGACTAGCCCCCCGCTTCCACGAAGGTAAAGGCGCCGGATCCCTTCGTCGTCCTCGGGCGAGTCGGCGAGAGCAGTCGGTCCGAGCAACGCCGTCAGCACCGGATCCGACGGCAGCAGGGACCGACGTGACCAGGCACCCTCGCCCAGTAATAGCAGCCGAAAACGCGATTCCAAGTGCGCCGTCAGCGCCAGTGTGTCCACTGCCTCATGGGTGAATCCGGTCATCTCCCAGGTCTCAAGAAGGTCGAGGCCCCGGTGGCGATACTGTCGACGCACCAGACCGAGGCCGGGGGCCATCCAGCGATCGTCCCGGTCGGGCAGGGTCTGGTAGCTGACCGGAATGGCGCTTACCTGTCCGCCTGGCAGATCGAGATCGGTCCGGGGGCCAGCCGTTCCCACGTAAAGCCCGTCCGATCGCGCCAGCATCTCCGGGGAACCCCACCGGCGACCGGGTGACAGTGGGAGAGGAATCTCACCAAATGCGTCCACTTCCGGTTTGGCGCCAACAGCGTTCACCGTTGAGGCCAGAACCGCTCCCAACCGATCCGGATCGTCGATGATCGTCAGTCGATCGGTTTCCAGCACTTGATACTCCACCTCGACGAGCCGGGGGGCGATCGGCGCTTCTTCCCGGGTGGCGCGGAGCGCATCGAGACGATCGAAGTCGGGGCGGTTCCGCATGAGCACGGCCACGCGTCGTGTTCCATGGAGCCAGGAGGCCAGGACCCTCACCTCGGCCGAGTCGGTCAGGACGGCGTCTTCCCCCGGTCGGCGCTCGATCCGTTCGATCGTGTAACGCCAGGTATCGCCGGCGGCCAGCGGCCAGTTGGATGCTTCGATCGGTGAGGGCGCCCGGGTGACATCGTCGCCGCGTGCCGGCCGGGCGGGGGTGGTAGCTCCGCCGAGCAGGAACAGCATGGCCAGGGTGGCGCGGATCATGACAGGGGACGGGACAACGGAGCGAGGCGTCGAGTTGGCGTCGGCGCTAGCGGGCACACGAACGAAGTTGCTGCAGGCGGGTGTCCACGTCTTCCAGGGGTAGCGGTCGACCCAGTTCCCTGGCCAGGGTCATCGCGGCGCGGAGGTCGGCCAGTGCCGTTCGGCAGGTCAGCTTCTGATCCGGGGCGTGGGCGTCCCATGAGGAGGCCGCGTCATCGTTGAGTCGTTGGGTGATGACCACCTGGTCACCACCATTCGCAATCTCCATGCGGGCCGTGGCCAGAGTCTCCTCGTATTCCGCCTCGCGAGCGAGATCATCTTCGGGAATCCCGGCGCGAACCAGCGCGAATCCGCGCCGGGCAAGGGCCTGATTGCCGGCCTCACGGGCCCGACTGGCCGCGGCAAACACCATGGCGTATTCGGGATCCGTGCTCGATTGTGCGCTCGTCTTCCCGGCCTCGGCCGAGTTCCTGGCCGCGACGCCCCATGATCGAGATTCATCCATCGACAGGTCCGATGCGGGCGCCGACTGGGTGGAACCGAGTGCCGCCTCCTTGCGAATCACCTGATCCACTTCGGCCAGGTACTCGCGGGGCGAAGTGGCTACCTCGAATTTCTCAAGCGCCTTTTCGGGCCGAGCGACCTCGGTTTCGGAGGGAGCGGTGGCCGGTGGCCCGGCGAGGTTTGGCGCCGCGGGGCTGGAGGCCGCGGGGCTGGGCGCCGCAACGACTGGCGCATTTCCGCCTGATGTCGCGTTGGCACTTTTCATATTCCGGAGGCGCTCCTCCGCTTCCTGATGGGTTGAGGGAAGCGGCTCGACGGCGGCCACCTCGCGATGTCGGTCCGGAACCGGATTGATCACCTTTCCGACCGTCCAGTCGCGGTCACTGATCGTCCGAATCGTCAGGAGAGCCACGGTCAGGCCGGCCGCCGTGGCCATGGCCCACCGGAGTCGGAATGGGCGGGCGCCGCGGCCGGTCTGGATTTCGCGAGGTGTGGGGAGGAGCACCAGCTCGGCGTCCGATTCGACGTAACGCCTGGTTGCCCCCATCGGAACGCCAAGACCCAGCTCGTCCTCGAGCCGCAACCGGAGGCGCCGCTCGATGGCCTCCCAGGCCTCTGGCGCGGGGCGGGCGTCGTCCCCCTGCCGGACCGACTGGTCAAGCTGGCGGAACGCCTCAATGGCGTTGCGGCAATCGGCGCAGGCTTCGAGATGCGCTCCCACCGCGGCCGCTGCCGAATCTTGTAATTCCCCGTCATGCCAGGCCGACAGCCACTCCGGGCCAGGATGACTTCCCTCGAACTTCGCCTCGGACACGCCTCATGTTCCTTTCCGTCGCAGATCAGCTCCCGGCGGTGGACCGGAAAAGCCTATACCAGCATTTTCCTCAAAGCTTCCCTGGCTCGTGACAATCGGGACATGACTGTCCCGCGCGGGATATCCAGCGTTTCGGCTATTTCCTCATAGCTGAGCCCTTCATTGACCCGGAGGAGAAAGACAAGTCGCTGCTCCTCCGGCAGTTCCGGCAGGGCCCGTTGGATACGGTCGATCATCTCCCGGCGCCCGACCGCCTCCAGTGGCGATTCTTCCCCGGACGGCCGGAGCACCAAACGCTCGGGCACCTGTTCGATGTCAACCAGCTTCTCCCGCTTCCGTTTTTCGATATGCGTCAGTGACGCGTTCACAGCAATTCGATAAAGCCAGGGGTGAAAAGCGAACTCCTCCTTGAACTTGAGGAGGCTTCGGAAGGCCCGGACAAATGTCACCTGGGTGACATCCTCGGCTTCGTCGCGGTTTCGAAGCATCCGGTAGACGATCCGGAACACCCGTTCCTGGTGGCGGCGAACCAGTTCGGTGAAGGCGTGGCCATCCCCGTCACGGGCCCGGACCGCCAGCGTCGAATCGCTCGGACCGTCCACGCGGGGAGTCGATGGGGGAAGCGCGGTCACGGAGTCCCGGTATCGGCGGCGGTCAGAAGCCGTCCGGCCACCCGGACATCGCCGAGTCGACGCGTGACGCCCAACCGGTCGAAATATTCGAGTGCCGGCACCGCATGCTTACGGGATATCCCGAAGAGATCCTTGAGATCGGCCACTCGCATCTCGCTTCGTTTGGCAAAAAATCCCTGGAGGCCCGCGGCCATCGCCTCGAGCCTTGCGCGTGGATAGTAGAAATCCGCGGCCACCTTGACCAGTTCTCCCTCCGCTGTCAACGAGGTGAGAATTTCGACGAGCACCCCGCCCATTGCCATTTCCGTTTCCAGATCCTTGACCGTCGGTGGCGCATATCCGCCCGCCGTGATCGCCTCGCGAATCCGCAACAGCCTTGCGGCATCCCGTTCCCCAAGCGGCGCGGGCTCACCATCGGCCCGAAACCGGTCGTCCCGTTCGAGGAGCTTTTTCGCCGCCAGCAGGCGGCCGGTCAGATGATCGAACAGGGCTGGATCGACATCCTTCGGCAGTTGACTCTTGAGATCGCCCCTGGCAAGACCCCAGCGATACGGTGAGCCGGACTGCCAGGCGCGGGCCACATCGAGAAGTCGGGCCTCCAATTGCTCCCCGGTCGATGCCGCCAGAAAGCGGCCATCGTCAAGATGCCAGGCGCGCCCCTCTCCCGCCAGCTGGTCGAGCGCCTCCCCGGTCGTTTCTGGTTCGAGTCCGGCGGCGCGCGCCACGCGTGTCGAGTCAACCGCCATCGTGAATTCGGCCAGCGCCTGGATGGTTCGCTCCAGCGGCCCCCCTTCGGCTTCAACCTCTAGCCGGGCCACCGTGGTCGCGTCGTGCCTTTGGTGCTTGACGGGGTTCGGCAGCACAATGACACCGCCGCCGATGGCCCGCTGGGGCGAGTAGCTTCGCAACACGAATCGATCGCCCCGTTCGGCGAGAACGGGGCCCTCCAGCCGAATCTGTGCCATGGCCGATGTCGCCGGCTCAAGTTCCTCCCGGTCGAGGAGAACAACCCGGCCAAGAATTTCACTGGCGCCGAGGTGGAATCGGATTCGCTGGCGATTCTTGAGCGACTTCGCGGCATCCGCCACGAGATGGACCCGCGCATCCACCATGAACGACGGCGTCACGGAATCGGGCGCCACGACCCAGTGCCCCCTCTCGATGGCGGATTTTTCCACCCCGTGAAGCGCCACCGCGGTGCGCTGGCCGGCTCGAGCCTCCTCGACATCGTGACCGTGAACCTGGACCGACCGCAGCCGGGTCATGATCCCACCGGGCTCAACCATCATGCGGTCGCCCGGCCGCAGGGTTCCCTGCCACAGCGTACCGGTGACGACCGTGCCGAACCCTTCCACACTGAAGACTCGATCGATCGGCAATCGCGCCGGTCGATCTGATGGTCGCTCGGGAAGGTCGGCCAGAACCGTGGCGAGCGTGGAGAGTAGTTCCAGGCGGCCGGCGCCGGTCTTCGAGGAAACCGGCACGATGGGGAGGTGTGCCAGCGGCCCATCCGCCAGGTACTCGCGCACTTCCTCGGTCACGAATTCGAGCCACTCCGCCTCGACGAGGTCCGACTTGGTCAGCACGATCACGCCGCGGTGAATATCGAGCAACCGGATGATGTCCAGATGCTCCCGGGTCTGCGGCATGACCCCTTCATCCGCCGCGATCACCAGGAGGACCGCGTCGATGCCTCCAACGCCGGCGAGCATGTTCTTGACGAAGCGTTCGTGCCCGGGAACATCGACGAGGCCGCACTCGGTACCGTCCGGCAGGACGAGGCTGGCGAACCCCAGGTCAATGGAAATGCCCCGTTCCTTCTCCTCCTTGAGCCGATCGGTGTCGACGCCGGTCAGCAGGCGGACGAGCGCGGTCTTGCCGTGATCGATGTGGCCGGCGGTGCCGAAGACCGCGAAGCGGCGTGGGCTCACGGCCCTGATTCGGTTTCGCGGCGGATGTCCGCGCCCAGCTTCGTCAGCCGCTCTTCGATCCGTTCGTAGCCCCGGTCGATGTGATAGACCCGGGAGACATGCGTCTCGCCCTCGGCCACGAGTCCGGCCAGGATGAGCGCGGCGGAGGCACGGAGATCCGTGGCCATGACCTGTGCGCCGGAGAGCCGTTCGATCCCGTTGATGACCGCCATGTTCCCTTCCATCTGGATGTCGGCGCCGAGCCGCTGAAGCTCGGCCACATGCGTGAAGCGATCGGTGTAGACCGTATCGGTCAGGACGCTTCGTCCGGATGCCACGGCGGCCATGGCCATCATCTGAGCCTGCAGGTCGGTCGGAAAACCCGGGTAGTAATCGGTCTTGAGCACGAACGCTCCGACCCGCGCGGGGCCGCGGACCCGGATGTTTCCGTCCCGCTCCTCGATTCGGGCGCCTATCTCGACGAGGCGGCCCAGGAGGGCGGCAATGTGGTCGACCCGGCAGCCGGTCAGCGTGACATCGCCTCCGGTCATGGCCCCGGCTATCAGGTAGGTCCCGACCTCGATGCGGTCCGGGATGATCCGGGCTGGAGCCGGTTTCAGGGGCGCCCCCCCCTCGATCACGATCTCACCGGTACCGGCTCCGCTGATCCGGGCCCCCATGGCATTCAGAAACTCGGCCAGGGCGGGGATTTCCGGCTCGCGGGCGGCGTTGCGGATCCGCGTCGTGCCCCGGGCGGACACGGCCGCCATCAGGATATTGCCGGTGGCGCCGACCGAGGCAATTCCGAGGTCGATATCCGCACCCGTCAACTTTTCCGCATGAGCTACGACATATCCTTCCTCCAGGGTCACCTCGGCCCCCAGGGCCTTCATCCCCATTAAATGGAGGTCGATCGGGCGGGGCCCCCAGGCGCAGCCACCTGGGAGGGAAACTCGGGCTGAACCGAACCGGGCCAGCAATGGACCTAAAACATAAACAGAGGCCCGCATCGTCTTAACCAGGTCGTAGGGAGCCTCGATCGACTCCACCCCGGTCGTATCGAGATGAAGTTCGTGCCCCTCCTGATGAAACCGGGCGCCGAGCGTTTCGAGGAGTCGGGCCATCGTGGTCACGTCCCGCAGGAGGGGGACGTTGGTGAATCGGTAGGCGCCGGGCGCCAGAATGGCGGCCGTCAGGATTGGGAGAGCCGCGTTTTTTGACCCGGCGGCGTCAATCGTCCCTTCGAGGGGGCGGCCACCGCGGACGACAATCTTGTCCATGTTCATCCAGGAGATGTTGTGAAACCAGTCCGAGGCGCGCAGTGTAACATGCTCAATGTCGCGCCACGTCAGGCGCCGCCGCCATCGGGGCGGGGAATGGCGCGATCCTCAATGACGGCCGGTCCCACCGGTTCAACGGAGTCCAAACATGATCAAACGCAGGGAGTTAATGGGTGTTGCGGCGCTTTCAGCATTTCTCGGCGCCTTTGTCGGCCTCTTCCTTTTCGGCGAGATGGGCGGCAAGGTGTCTCCCGGAACGAGCGCCACGGCGAGCCCTATCGGGGCCCAGGTCGAAGCGGTCAATTTCCCGGTGGGCGGCGATCCAGGAATCCCGCTGACCACGACCACCTTTTCGAACGTTGCCGAACTCGTGATGCCTTCGATCGTGGTCATCACGAGTTCGCGGACAATTCAGAATGCGTCGACCCCCCTCCCGTTCGGCGGCACTGATCCATTCATGCGCCGCTTTTTCGGCAACCCGTTCCAGGACGGCGATCAGCCGAAGGACGAGGAAGTCCGGGGCCTTGGCTCCGGCGTCATCGTGAGCGCCGACGGCTACATCCTGACGAACAACCATGTGGTCAACGAGGCCGACAAGGTTCAGGTACGCCTCGATCGCCACACGCTGCTGGATGCCACCATCGTCGGCACCGACCCCCGTTCCGACCTGGCGGTATTGAAGGTCGACCGAACCAACATGCCGGCCCTTCCCTTCGGCAACTCGGACAACGTCAAGATCGGCGAATGGGTCGTCGCCTGCGGCGCCCCGTTCGGACTCGAGCGCAGCATCACGGTCGGCATTGTCAGCGCCAAGGGGCGCAGTAACGTCGGCGTCACCGACTACGAAGACTTCATCCAGACCGACGCGGCCATCAATCGTGGCAACTCGGGAGGCGCCCTCATCAACCTGAGGGGTGAGATGGTCGGGATCAATACGGCCATCGCCACCCAGACCGGTGGCTCGAACGGTGTCGGGTTCTCGATTCCAATCAACATGGCCCGCTACATCATGAAGAGTCTGATCGAGGACGGCAAAGTCACCCGTGGCTGGATTGGCGTGAACATCGCCAACGTGGACGAAAAAATCGCCAGGGGACTTGGACTCCCGAAGGATGCCACCGGCGTCGTGGTATCCGGCGTTACGGAAGGAAGCCCGGCCGACCGCGCCGGGATCAGGAGCAACGACGTCATCACCAAGCTCGACGGCCACCCGGTGGATGACATCGCCGACCTGCGCAACCGGGTCGCGACTACCAAACCCGGCACGAGCGTCGAGCTCTCACTCCTGCGCGATCGATCGACGCTTGACGTCAGCGTCAAACTGGACGAGCTGCCGAGCAACCTGGCCGAAAATACCGGCCGGGGGACCCCGGAAGCCGAGGAAGAGGAGTCCGACACCCCGCAGGTCGACCGCGAGCTGGGCTTATCTGTTGCCACCCTGACCACCGACAAGGCCCGCGAACTGGAGATCAAGGAGCGGCGCGGCGTGCTGGTCACCGGCATCGGGCCAAACAGTGCGGCCGCCCAGGCCGGGCTCCGCCCTGACGACGTCATTCTCGAGGTCAACAAGAATCCGGTCCAGAGTGCCGATGAGTTCCGAAACGAGGTCAAGAAGGCCGGCGGGGCCCCGGTACTGCGCATTCTGCGTGACGACAACTACCTGTTCATCGTTTTCTAGTCGATAGACCCCTGGCGGGGTGCTCCTGCTAGAATCAGCCTCCGATGGAGCGCCCCGCCAACCGGGCCTCGCTGAAGATCGCCTTCTTCACCGACACCTGGCATCCGAGCCACAATGGGGTGGTCACCTCGACCGCCACCTTTCGCCAGGAGCTGATCGACCTGGGTCACCAGGTCCATGTCTTTGCTCCGGCCGCACCGGGCCTGCCCGCTGAACCGGGCATCACCCGCGTTGCCTCCGTGCCCTTTCCGACCGAACCGAACTGCCGCGTGGCGCTGCCCTTTCCGCGCTCCCTGCTTCTCAAGTTCACCCGCTCCCGGTTCGACATCATCCATACCCAGACGCCGTTCGGCCTCGGCCTCTGGGGCGCGGCCCTGGCCCGGATGACCCGCCGGCCGCTGGTGCACACCTATCACACCTTCTTCGCCGAGTATGCCCACTACCTCAAGGTTGGCGAGGATTTCGGCCGCGCCTTCGTGGTGCAGTACAGCCGCCTTTACTGCAACCGTTGCCGCGCCATCGTCGTGCCCTCGTCGGAGTTCATCGAAGTGCTCCGCTCGTACCGGATCAACGCGCGAATCGAAGTCATCCCCACGGGGCTGCGGGTACCGGACAATCTCGAATCGCGTGAGGAGGCGCGCCGCCAGCTTGGCATCGCGGCAAACACAAGACAATTTCTCTTCGTTGGCCGACTGGCCCTCGAGAAAAGCATCGACATCGTCCTCGATGCGGTAACCGTCATCCGGCGCGAACACCCGACGGCCCGGCTGGCGCTGGTCGGCGAAGGACCCTATCGCGCCACGCTCGAGGAGCAGGTGACCCGCCTTGGCCTGTGCGACATCGTCCGTTTCGTCGGCGGCCTTCCGCATGAGGAAGTATGGCGATGGTACGCGGCCTCCGACCTCTTCCTCTTCGCCTCACAGACCGAAACGCAGGGGCTGGTCGTGGCCGAGGCGCTTTCGGCCGGTTTACCGGTGGTGGCGATGCATGGCCCCGGCGTCCGCGACATCGTGAAGCCCGCAAACGGCGGCATTTTAACCGAGCCGAACCCGGCGAAATTTCTCCAGGCAATTCGACAGCTGCTGTCGAACGACGACCAGCGCCGGGAATACTCCCGCCTCGGTCGAGAAGCCGCGGCGCAGTGGAGCAGCCGCTACCAGGCCGAGCGCCTGCTCGAACTGTACCGACGTCTGCTCCGTCGCCCCGTCCGCCGACGCATCCTGAGGCGAGCCATCGCCACCGTGGCGACGATCGGCGGACGTTACCGCCGGCGGATGGCAGCCAGCGCGTAGGGCAAAAACAGCTCACCGCCCCAAGGATCGAAGAAAGTCCTCGACCGGCAGGATCTCCACTCCCTCGGCTCTTCCGAGCGCAATCGCTCCGGCCGGGCCACGAAGGCTCGAAACAGCTCCGGATCGGCCAGATTGAGGACCGTATCCGGCTTCAGGGATCGAAGCAGCGTCGACTTCCCGACCTGCCGCGGTCCAAGAAGCAGAAGGCTCTTCTTCCCCTCTCTCAATTCGGAAGCCACCAGCCGTTCATACATGTGGGTAATTTACGCCGTATTTTACCCACGAGTATTAAAATCTTATAACTATCTAAATTGCAATAATTTAACAATTATTTAGTGAAGCTACCGCACCCTCGCCAACGCGTAGCGAGGCCGCTCCGTCAAATCATCCTCAATCCGGACATCCACGTAGCCATCATCGCCAAGCAGTTTGCACACCCGCCCCCCATGACTCTCATCAATTTCCATCGCCAGGAGCCCCCCGCGCCGAAGCCACGATGGCGCCCCCGCCGAAATCCGAGCCACAACCGACGTGCCATCGGGCCCGCCAAGAAGTGCCAATGGCGATTCATGCACCCGCACCTCGCGCGGCAACGTGCCCCACATCCCATCCGGAATGTAGGGCGGATTCGCGACGACGACATCGAACGAATTCGGCATCTGCCGTCCGGAGAGTGGCGCGTAGAGATCGCCCGGGTACAGGACGTATCGAGGCGATTCCTCCGGTGTGAGCAGGCGACGCGCATTTCCACGGGCACACGCCAGCGCCAGTTCGGAGAGTTCGATGGCCGCAACCTCGGTGGGGGGCGCCTCGCGGATCAACGACAGGCCGATGGCCCCCGTGCCGGCGCACAGTTCCAGGACACGCGGCACAAGGCCCGCGGCGCCGCGTCGCAGGTGCGAAAGCACCATATCGACCAGCCCCTCGGTTTCCGGCCGCGGCACGAACACGCCCGGGCCAACCGACAATTCGAGATGTCGAAACGGCGCCTGGCCGGTCAGATGCTGAAGCGGTGTTCCCCGCAGCCGCTCACCGACCATCTCTTCAAGCCGGGTGAACTGCTCCTCGGAGAGTTCGCGATCGGGGTTGGCCAGCACCGCGGCGGGTGGCAGCGCCAGCACCGCGAGCACCAGGAGTCGGGCCTCCCGCGGGCCTTCAGGACTTTCAGCGAGCAGGCGCCGCGAGGCATCGGCCAGCCATCGGCCCACCGTCCACGACTCCGTCATCACGACTACTCGTCGTCGTCCGGGCTGTCGCCGACTGGACCATCGCCGAGGCGCCGCTCGATGTCCGCGGCCACCAGGGCATCGACGACCCCGTCCAGATCGCCTTCCATGATATTGCGCAGGTTGTACAGCGTGAGGCCGATCCGGTGGTCGGTGAACCGCCCCTGTGGAAAGTTGTAGGTGCGGATCTTGGCACTCCGATCGCCGCTCGAAACCTGACTCTTCCGCTGGGCCGCCATGGCCCTGTCGTGCTCCTGGATCTTCACATCGAGCAGCCGGCTGCGGAGGATGATCATCGCCTGCGCCTTGTTCTTGATCTGACTCCGCCCGTCCTGGCAGGTGACGACCGTGTTGGTCGGGATGTGAGTGATGCGGACGGCCGAGTCGGTTGTGTTGACCCCCTGCCCGCCGGGACCGGACGAACGATAGACGTCGACCCGCAAGTCCTTCTCCTCGATCGAAATATCAACGTCTTCGGCTTCCGGCATGACCGCCAGCGTCACCGCGGATGTGTGAATCCGGCCGGACCCCTCGGTGGCCGGCACCCGCTGCACGCGATGAACGCCGCTCTCGTATTTCATGCGCCCGTACACCCCACGCCCCGCCAGGCCAAAGATCACTTCCTTCAGCCCCCCGATCCCCGTCTCACTGAGATTCAGCACGTTGATGGTCCACCCCTGCCGCTCCGCCCACCGGCTGTAC
>Ga0163152_10000694_pt1 | contig 56326 bp, 49 predicted proteins | sample OliLakLV19MP8IB2_FD_148635 | JGI IMG/M metagenome (GOLD analysis project Ga0163152, IMG submission 148635) | Freshwater microbial mat bacterial communities from Lake Vanda, McMurdo Dry Valleys, Antarctica - Oligotrophic Lake LV.19.MP8.IB-2 | ecosystem: Environmental > Aquatic > Freshwater >... | reverse complement strand
AAACTCAACGGCGTCGAGCCGCTCGCCTATCTGACCGATGTGCTCACGAAGCTGGTGCAAGGCTGGCCCTCGAACCGCATCGACGACCTGCTCCCGTGGGCCTACGTGTCGTAGAACCACCGCTTACGGCAGATACGACTGTTGGACAGCGAAATTTGCGCGGGCTTGAATCGGCGGTGCGCGCGGCAGGCGGACGTGTGGAGTCGAAAACCTATCCAGGCGTCAATCACGTGGACATTATGCTGGCGCTGTCGCGGCCGTTGCGCGGTCGTGCGCCAACGCTTTCTGATGTCGTGGCATTTGCGGAGCGCGTGACGGCTTAAGTGATGCTGCCGCGCGTGAAACTGCGCAGCAATTGCGGCGCGCCTTCGCGGTCGAAGCCAACGGCGGCTGTGTAGTCCATCAGCGCGCCGTGCTCGCTCTCTTCAAATTTGCCGTCAGAAACGAAGACGCTCATCAGCGCCTTAAGCAGCGCAACCTTTTGATCGCGGGTGAACGCGCGAGCACGCGCGGCGAGGAAAGAAACCAATTCATCCTTGTTGAGGCCGGGGCGCGCGAACGCCTCCTCCACTTTCACCGCTTCAAACACTTCACCGGCGATCTCGCGCATGGCTATGGTGATGGCGCGTTTTTCTTCGTCATTGATGCGGCCATCGATCTTGGCGGCGTTGACGAGTGCTTGCAGCGCATAACCGGTGAAATCGCCGCCGGTGGCGGATTCGGTCTTCTTGGCGCGCAGGCCGCGGATGAACGTGCGCAGCGCGAACCAAAGCGCGATGGCGGCGACAACGATGAATAGCGCGATGACGGCGCCGCCGGATGAGCTGGCCGAATCTGATGCTGCGACCGAGGCGGAGAGAATGGAGATCATCGTGTTGGCTTAGCGATTGGTGGCGGCAAGGTCACTATCCTTCACCCAGGCCAAGAAGTGCGCGATGCGAGGTTTCCAGTATTTGACACGAAAACCACGTCGCGCAGATGGATGCCATGTGTGAGCTGCCGGAATTCGCAGACCTGCCTCGCCGGTGAAACGATAGGCCCTGCCAAGGCCCTCTTCACCTTGATACGCACCCTCCGGCGCGGCTTCGTTGGGCATTCGGTGCCAAAGCCTGCTGCTCACGACTAGAACGGCATCTGGCCGGATATTCTGCAGAACACGGTCAAACTGTGGGGACGATTTCTCGTAGTCGTCTGGGAGGGGCTTTTCGCTCGACGTTTCGAACGGACGTTGAAAATAGTTGCAGTAGTAGATGCGCTTCCAAACCTCGTCGCGAGCCACCTTCTCGCTTGAGAGCGCATCGGCGATTTTGGAGAACAGGGAGTTGCCGGACCCGGCGACAAATCCCGGCGCGTTGTTTCGGACGATTTTTGTCGTTTCGTCGACTGTAAATTCTTCATGGCAGCCGAGTTCTTTGTAGTGCGATTCCGCAACCACCAGGAGGCGCACGCCATCCAAATCGACGTTTGCACTCGCGTTCCAAGGCTCAAATGTGAGTGCGCTCACTAAACCAACCGGCTCTGCTCCACCGCCGCAGCAATAAAGCTAGCGAACAGTGGGTGCGGTTCGAAGGGGCGGCTTTTTAGTTCTGGGTGGTACTGCACGCCGATGAACCAGGGGTGGTCGCGGCGCTCGACGATTTCGGGGAGAACGCCGTCGGGGCTCATGCCGGAGAAGATGAGGCCGGCGTCTTCGAGTTTGTCGCGATATTTGGTGTTCACTTCGAAGCGGTGCCGGTGGCGTTCGCTGATTTCCGTAGCGCCGTAGATGGCGGCGACTTTGCTTTCGGGATCGAGCATCGCTTGAAAGGCGCCGAGGCGCATGGTGCCGCCCAATTCGCCGTTGGCTTGGCGCTTTTCGAGTTCGTTGCCCTTGAGCCATTCGGTCATCAGGCCAACGACCGGATGCTTGGCGGGTCCGAATTCGGTTGAGCTCGCGCCTTTGAGTCCAGCTTGGTTTCGCGCAGCTTCGATGCAGGCCATTTGCATGCCAAAGCAGATGCCGAAGTAAGGCGTGAGATGTTCGCGCGCAAAGGTTACGGCGGCGATTTTGCCTTCGCTGCCCCGTTCTCCAAAGCCGCCAGGAACGAGTACGCCGTGGACGCCGTGGAGGTCAGCGACCCAACCCTCACCCTTCTCCTCAAACTTCTCGCTCTCGACCCAGCGAATGTCGACTTTGACATTGTTGGCGACGCCGCCGTGATGCAGCGCTTCAATCAGCGATTTGTAGGCGTCTTTTAGTTCGGTGTACTTGCCGACCACGGCGATGGTCACTTCACCATCGGGCGCCTTGAGGCGCTTCACGATGGTCTCCCACTTCGTCAGGTCGGGCTGTGGTGCGACGGTGACGCCGAAATACTTGAGCAATTCGGTGTCGAAGCCGGCCAAGTGATAGGCGATCGGCGCTTCGTAGATGGTCGGCAGGTCGCGCGCTTCGATGACGGCGCTCTCGCGGACGTTGCAGAAGAGCGCGATCTTGCGCTTTTCCTCTTCGGGGATCGGGCGATCGCAGCGGCAGAGCAAAATGTTCGGTTGGATGCCGATCGAACGCAACTCTTTCACAGAGTGCTGCGTCGGCTTGGTTTTCATCTCGCCGGCCGACGGGATGTACGGCAGCAGCGTCAGGTGAACGAACGCGGCTTGGCCGGGATCAAGCTCTTGGCCGAGCTGACGGATCGCTTCGAAGAATGGCAGTCCTTCGATGTCGCCGACCGTGCCGCCGATTTCGCAGAGCACGAAATCCGCGTCGCCGTGGTCGGACAGAATGAACTCTTTGATCGAGTTGGTGACGTGCGGAATGACCTGCACCGTCGCGCCGAGATAATCGCCGCGGCGCTCTTTCGCGATGATGTCCTGATAGATGCGGCCGGTTGTAATGTTGTCGGCTTGATGCGCGGAGACGCCGGTGAAGCGCTCGTAGTGGCCAAGGTCGAGATCAGTCTCAGCGCCGTCATCAGTGACGAAAACCTCGCCGTGCTGATACGGGCTCATCGTGCCCGGATCGACGTTCAAATAAGGATCAAGTTTGCGGAGTCGGACCCGGTACCCGCGTGCTTGCAGCAACGCGCCGAGGGCGGCGGAGGCGATGCCCTTCCCCAAGGAAGAGACCACTCCACCGGTAATGAAGACGTAACGCGCCATTATCCTTCCGACTTGCCCAGACCGACTTCTGCCCCGCCCGGACTACGGGCTTATTGATCGGGGCCGGCGCGCTCGCGCCGTACGGCAGCCACTTCGTTATCAGTGTCGCTCGATTCGGTACCGAGCTGGCTATCAGTTGTGAGGTCGATTCCTGAAACTGAGTTGCCCGATGTCGTCACCGGTGTGGTCTGAGTCGTTGCGGGTGCGGTACGCTGCGTCCTGGCGGGCGTTGTGCGGGACGGCGTCGCAGTCGTGCTTGCTGGCGTCGTTTGACGCTGGCTTGCTGCCGCAGTCTGCGTTGGACGGCCATCGATCGGGCCGGCGCGCGTGGTCGCGGCTGAAGGCGCAGGAGCAGAGGTCTGGGTGCTGGCTGCCGCGTTGCTCGGGCCAAGTGCAAATTCGTTGACGCTCGGGCCACGGCCCTCAGTCGGGTCAGGCGTGGTGCTCTCAGCCGGCGCGGCGGCCGGCTCTTCGGTCGTGGCCGGGGCAGTCGTCGCGGGTGCGGTTTGCGCCGGGAGCAGATCCATAACGGAGCGGCCGCTGGTGCTGGCTGCGCCGGCGATAAGGGTGAGGCCGAGGGACGTTACGATAAAGAAGCCGCCCGCGACTGAAGTCATCTTGGCGAGTGCGTCAGCCGCGCCGCGGCCGCTCATCAGAGCTCCGCCACCGCCGCCGCCCATGCCGAGCGCGCCACCTTCGGAGCGCTGCAACAGCACGAGGCCGATGAGGCAGATGCAAACAAGCAAGTGGATGCTGAGAACGACCAATTCCATGTGTCTGCCCGTCTCCCACGCGTCTCTCGTGTCACCCGCACACGAAAGCGCGCTTCAATAGCTGAGGCCGATCCTAAACGCCAGCCCGGCGCAGCGCATCCTCACACTGCAGCGGGATGTCCAAGAATTATGGCTGAAAAGTCAGCGGCCTTCAGGCTCGCACGCCCAACGAGGGCGCCGTCCACACCTGAGACGGTGAAAATCTCGCCTGCATTCTTCGGCCCGACCGAGCCGCCATAGAGAATCTGAGTCTCGTACCCCAGTGCGCCGAACTGGCCGGCCAAGATTTCGCGGATGAGTGCGTGGACCTCGCCGATTTCGGCGAGCGTTGGCGTCGAGTTTCCCCCAATCGCCCAAACCGGCTCATAGGCCACGACAAACAGGCCCCCCTTCGGGACACTGCCTTTTACTTGCCGCCCAACGACTTCCGCGACTTGGCCAGCTGTGCGTTCGGCGTGGGTTTCGCCGACACAGACGATGGGTGTGACACCGGCGAGTACAGCTGCTTCGGCCTTCTGGCGAACCAGGTCGTCGCTCTCTCTGTGGTTCAGCCGGCGCTCGGAATGGCCGACGATGACGTACTTGGCGCCCGCATCGGCCAACATGGCGGCGCTGACTTCCCCCGTTCGGGCAGCGTCAGCCTGGCTGGGGCTGCAATCCTGCCCCCCAATGAGAATGGGTTTGTCGCGGGTCTGCCAGGCGGCGGACGGAATATAGACAGCTGGCGGGCAGATCAGGACGTCGATCTTGGCGGCGGCTGAGCCGATCGTTTCGGCTAGGACCCCGATTTCGGCCAGGTCGGCGGCCCGGCCGAACATCTTCCAGTTTCCAGCGATCAGCGGCTTACGCGAGCCCATACCTAATTCCCCCGATTGAACCGCTGCGGCGGCGTGCGGCAATTGCCCCGCCGGGGGGCTCTCTCTATGGTCCGCCGCCTCACGCATACGGAACGGCTCATGCTTCTGCAATTTCGGAATCTTACTCGCGGCTGGATCGCGACCATCATCGTCGGTCTGGTTGGCATCGCGACCGTTCTGTTCCTCATTCCGAACAGCGGCTTAAACATTGGGGGTAGCACCGCCGTCGCGACCGTTGGCGGGCGAGATATTACGCCCCCAGAGTTGACGCGCGAGATGGACCTCACGCTGCGCGGCGAATGGGCCAACGGAAACAATGTTACGCAACAGGAGGCGGTCGATGCAGGCCTGCACCTTCGTCTGCTGGAAGGCATGATCAACCGCGTCGCGATGTACGTTTACGCCGATAAAGTAGGCGTGAGCGCGAGCGACATGATGGTTGCCGCGCGTATTCGCGAAATTCCGGCCGTCCACAACGCTGTTACGGGCGCTTTCGACCAAGCGTCGTACGAGGCGTTTCTGCAGCAGATGCGCTATACGCAGCCTGATTTCGAGCGCGATGTGCGCGGCGACTTGACGACGCAAATGCTGATTCAGTCGCTGGCGACGGGCATTCGTGCGCCTTCAAGTTTCGGTGCACTAACTTATGCGTTCGACTCCGAGACCCGCGTGATTTCCGTCGCCGAGGCGCCGGCTTCGGCGGTTGGTGCGATCCCTCAGCCTAACGACGCTCAAGTCCAAGCCTTTTACGAGGACAACGAACAGGCGCTGCGTCTGCCAGAGTTCCGCGCCCTGACTTTAGTCTACGCGCGGCCAGCTGACTTCGTCACGCGTGTGGAGGTGCCCGAAGCTCGCATCCGTGAGGAATTCGACGCCCGCGCCGCCGCCTTAACCCAAGCAGAGCGCCGCACCTATGTGCGGATCGCGGCGACCAATGAAACGCAAGCGAATGACGTCGCCGCTCGTCTCAATCAGGGCGAGAGCGCGGCGGCGGTGGCGCAAGCCTTGAGCCTTCAGGTCACGCGCGGCGAAAACCAGACCCAGGCTGAAGTGCCCGACAACGCGGTTGGCGTGGCTGTTTTCGCTGGACGCGTGCGCGGGCCGGCTGTCGTCGGACGCGGATCGTTGTCGCCATTTGTCGTCGTACAAGTAAGCGCGTCAACGCCAGCTGTGACCCCGAGCTATGCTGAGCACCGCGAGGAATTGCGCACAGCTATTGCGGCTGACGAGGCGCATGAACTCCTGAGCACGGCGCTGTCCGCTTTCGAGGAAGCGCGTGCGGGAGGCGCCTCGCTTGCTGAAGCCGCGCGAGCGAATGGGCTGCCGATTGTGACCATCGCTGCGGTTGAAGCCGGAGGGCGCGATCAACAGGGGCGTTCCGTCGAAGCTTTGGCTGGCCATGAAGAAGTGCTTTCGACTGCGTTCCAAACGTCAGAAGGTGAAGCCACTGAATTTACACCAGCGGGAGACGCTGACGTAGTTGCCGGCGTAGATCGGATCATCGCGGCGAGCGTGCGGCCGCTCGAGGAAGTGCGCGCAGATCTCGTTGAGGGTTGGATCGAACGCGAACGCGTGCGTCGCCTGCGTGAATTGGGCGAGCAAATCACCGCTGCTGTGAATGGTGGCCAGACGCTGGCTCAGGCAGCGGCGGCAAATCGTGCGCGTGTGGTGGTGGCTTCACGCCCGCTTGACCGTCGTTCAGCGATGCAAGGTTTGCCACAAGGGCTCGCTGGCCAAACGTTCGCAGCCGCCGAGGGCGCTGCCATCAGTGAAGTTGGCCGCACCGGCGTGCTGATAGCGGTCGTAGAGCGGATCAACCGTCCGGATATCACCTCCGTCGACCCGCAAATCCTGGAGGCCACGCGGACGTACGCTGAGCGTCCTTGCTTGCAGCAAGCGCTTCAGGCCGGCGCCCCACCCTTTTGCGGCGTGAGCACCAGCGTCATGGAGGCGATCCAAGGCGAAATCGTCTCGAATTCCAACCCACGCCGCAATGAGGCTGTCATTAGCAGCGTCTATCGCGGCTCAGCAGCGACCGACGAAGAAGGTCAATGAACCAGGCTGAGCTAGCGCTGGGACCGGCGCTAGCCGACTACGCAGAAGTCCATGCCGCTGGAGGCGGCGTGGTGTGGATGCGACGCGTCTCCGATTTGGAGACGCCCGTGTCGGCCATGCTGAAGCTCGGGGCCGATAAGCCTGGCGCGTTTCTGCTCGAAAGCGTCCAGGGCGGCGATTTTCGCGGGCGCTACTCAATCATTGGCCTGAAGCCGGATCTCGTCTGGCGGGTGCGTGACGGCCGCGCTGAACTCAGCCGCGGCGGCTTCAGTGACAGCGCCTTCCGCTCCCAGCGCGATGCGCCGCTGAAGAGTCTACGCAAATTGCTGGCTCGATCGGCGATGAAGTTGCCGCCTCACCTGCCCCCCATGGCGGCGGGTCTGTTTGGCTATCTTGCCTACGATATGGTCCGCCAGGTTGAGCAATTGCCAGAGAAGGCGGCTGATCCGATCGGCACACCAGAGGCGCTGCTCGTGCGACCGACTATTGTGGCCGTGTTCGACAACGTCACCGGCGAGATCACGCTGATTACGCCTGCGCGCAAACGCGCGGGTCAAACTGCGGAAGCAGCGCATGACGCGGCGCGGTTGCGATTGGAACGCGTATGGCGGACGCTTGAGCGCCCGTTGTCGAAGGCACGCGCAGGCGCGATTCAACCGGAATTGGTTGAGCCGCGCTCAAACACGGCGCCGGATGCGTATCGGGCGCTGGTTGAGCGCTGCAAAGACTATTGCCGCGCGGGCGACGTCTTTCAGGTGGTGCCGAGTCAACGGTTCTCTGCGCCGATGAATGCGCCGCCGTTTGCGCTCTATCGTTCGCTGCGGCGCACAAACCCCTCGCCTTTCCTCTATTACTTGAACTTCGCGGACTTCGCGGTCGTAGGCTCAAGCCCCGAGATCCTCGTTCGTAAGCGTGGCGACACGATCACCATCCGCCCGATTGCGGGCACCCGTCCGCGCGGTGCAACGCCGGCGGAAGATCATGCGCTTGAGCTTGAGTTGCTCGCTGATCCGAAAGAGCGCGCCGAGCACTTGATGCTGGTTGATCTCGCGCGGAACGATCTCGGACGGGTCGCGGTGCGGGGCGCCAAGGCCGGATCAAACGCGGCGACGGCCGGTGCGGGCTCGGCACATGTACGCGTAACGGAGGCCTTCACGATCGAGCGTTACAGCCACGTGATGCACATTGTCTCCAACGTTGAAGGTGAATTGAAGGACGGCCTAGCAGCGCTAGACGCCCTGCTTGCGGGCTTTCCTCACGGCACTGTCACCGGCGCGCCGAAAATACGTGCGATGGAAATCATCAACGAGGTCGAGCCGCACAAGCGCGGCATCTACGCGGGCGGCGTCGGCTACTTTGGCGCTGGCGGCGACATGGATACGTGCATCGCGCTCCGCACCGCAGTGGTGAAGGACGGGAAAATTTACGTTCAAGCTGGCGGCGGCGTTGTGTTGGATAGCGACCCAGAATCGGAGTTGCAGGAGACTCTGCACAAGTCGCGGGCGTTGTTCCGTGCCGCAAGCGAGGCGTGGCGCTACACTTAAGTTCCGCACTTACGATCAATTAAGCGAAGTTCCGCGGCGCCGATCAGGGCCGCCGTGCGTTGTCGTGCGTCCCATCCATTCTGGAACCTCCCCTCCAGCCCACTCGGAGAATACGCATGAAGAAGCTTTTGATCGCATCCGCAGCAACAGCCGCACTGGCGCTTGCCGCCCCCGCCTTCGCTCAAGTGAGCGTAGGTGAAACAGTGCAAAGCACTGTGACGACGCCGAGCGTCAACACAATCACGCCACCCGTCACGGAAGCGGCAGACGCGGCCGAAGCTGCAGCTGCGCCGCGCACAGTCACCGGCGAAGCGACGGCAGAAGCGACTTCGCCTGTCGCAACGGCTGAAACAGATGCGCAAGGCAGCGTGACTACGCCCGATGCGCAACCCACCGTACGCGCAGCGGCCAATACTGCAGAAGCTGCCGGTGACACTGCAACGGCCATGACGGAAGGCACAGACGCGGCGGCGACGGCTGAGGCCGACGCCTCTGCAGATACCTCCACGCAAACGGCGCAGGCTAACACGTCGGCGATGGCAGGGGCCCGGACTGACCTGCCGCAGCAAGTCCAAGTGGCCGTGGCTGACGGCCGCTACACCACGGACGACCTCAATCGCGCGCAGCTCGAAGCTCTGCGGGGCGTCGCGGGTCGCTAAGGGCTCGAAATTCGTTTTAAGGGATGGCGAGGCCGCGAGGTCTCGCCATTTCTTTTGCTTAAGCGAGGTTTGCAGCCGGGCAAATTCAGCTAAGCTCAGTTGTATGAGCTTCTTGCCTGCCTCCGCACGATGGCGCGTTTGACGACGCTTTAAATTCGTTCGTCCCAGCGCTTCGTTGAGGTCCCATGATCCTCGTCATCGATAATTACGACAGCTTTGTTTATAACCTCGTCCACTACGTGGAGGACTTCGGCGTGCGCGCTGAGGTCGTGAGGAATGATGCGCTAAGCGTCGCGGACGTGCTGAAAAAGAAGCCCAAAGCGGTGATCCTCTCGCCCGGACCGTGCACGCCGAACGAGGCCGGCATTTGCCTGGAATTGTTGGCCGCCGCACCAAATGACTTGCCAATATTCGGCGTCTGTCTTGGCCATCAGGCGATGGGACAAGCCTTCGGCGGCGATGTCGTGCGGGCTCAAGAAATCATGCACGGCAAAGTTTCAGAGGTCACACACCGTGATAATGGACTTTTTCGCGGCCTACCCTCGCCGTTTCGTGCGACGCGGTATCACTCACTGGCGGTGAAGCGTGCGACGTTCCCGTCACAATTGAACATAGATGCGGAAACCGCCGACGGCGAAGTCATGGGGCTTTCCCACAAGTCGCGGCCGGTATTCGGTGTGCAGTTTCACCCTGAGTCAATTGCATCCGAGTATGGCCACGCGATCGTGGGCAACTTCCTCAATGCCGCGGGCCTGCGATGAGTCTGGCGACCGCTCTCGCCGCTCTCGATGCGGGCAAGGCGCTCGAAACGCCGGAGATCGACGGCGCGTTCGCCGAGATCATGGATGGGGTCGCGCCGCATGAAGAGATCAAGCGGTTCTTGTCGCTGACAACGCCGCTAATGAATGATGCTTCATTGATTGCGGCGGGCGCGCGGGCGCTGCGGTCTCGCATGGTGCGTGTGAATGCGTCTGATGGTGCGATCGACGTGTGCGGCACGGGCGGTGATGGCGCGCATACGCTGAACATCTCCACCGCGGTGACGTTTGTTGCGGCGGGTTGTGGTGCGACCGTCGCCAAGCACGGCAACCGCGCGATGAGCTCAAAGTCCGGGGCGGCTGATGTGTTGGAAGCGCTGGACGTTAAGCTGACGGGCGATGTGGCGACGATCGAACGCTGCTTGCGTGAGGCAGGCGTCGCATTTTTGTTCGCTCAAAATCATCACCCGGCCATGCGGCACGTGGCTTTAGCGCGGCGCGAATTGGGTAAGCGCACGATCTTCAATCTACTTGGCCCCCTCTCCAACCCAGCAGGCGTGACGCGGCAACTTGTTGGCGTGTTCAGCGCCGACTTCGTCGAGCCCGTCGCAGGTGCATTGCTTGCACTCGGCTGCGAGAAGGCACTCGTTGTCCATGGCGCAGGCGGATTGGATGAAGTGTCTGCCGCAGGCAAGGACGCCAATTGGGTTGCCACGTTGGAGAACGGTGCGGTGGCCTTGCAGATTGCGACCAAAGAGGCGGAAATCCATCCCGATTTGCGCGGCGGTGCGGCGGCCGAGAATGCCGAGGAGATGATAGCTCTGCTAAGCGGCGGCGGCCGGCCGGGGCATCGCGCGGCCGTGTTGATCAATGCCGCCGCAGCGCTCTTCGTGGCCGGTAAAGCGGCGAACGTGATTGAAGCGCACAAGCTCGCCGCGGAGTCGCTTGATAGCGGCGCGGCGCGTCTGGCGCTGGCAAAGCTCATCGATGTATCAAGGAGCGCGACGTGAGCGTTCTTGAGCAGATTGTCGCCTACAAACGCGAAGAAGTTGCTGCGCGAAAGAAGGCGCTGTCGCAGTGCGATATGGAGGCCGCGCTACGCAGACAATCGCAGCCGCGCGGATTTGCGCGGGCTCTGAAAAGTGCGATCGGCCCCGCGCTTATCGCCGAGATTAAGAAGGCTAGTCCCTCCAAGGGACTCATCCGGGCGGACTTCGATCCACCGCAACTTGCTCGCGCATATGCCGAAGGTGGCGCGGCGTGTCTCTCGGTGCTGACAGATGCGCCAAGTTTCCAGGGACACGAGGACTATCTCATCGCCGCGCGCGCAGCGTGCAGCCTGCCGGTCTTGCGCAAAGATTTTCTGGTCGATGAATGGCAGATCGCCGAGAGCCGTTCGATCGGGGCCGATGCAATTTTGATCATCATGGCGGCGGTCGACGATGCGCTTGCGTCAGACCTGAATGACGCGGCAGACGCCTTCAATATGGATGCTTTGGTTGAGGTCCACGACGAAGCCGAGATGACGCGTGCTTTGCGGGCAGGGTTCAAGTTCATTGGTGTGAACAATCGCTCGCTCGCGACTTTTGAGACCGATCTGTCAGTGACAGAGCGTCTAGCTGGCCTGGCGCCGAAAGACGTCCTACTCGTCTCGGAATCGGGCATCTTTACGTACGCCGAGATTGAGCGGCTGCGATCTGCGGGCGCGTCAGCCTTTCTCGTGGGAGAAAGTTTGATGCGCCAAGATGATGTGGCTGCAGCTACGCGCTCACTACTTAGCCGTTAACTAAACTGGACTTGACCACGCGGTTGGAACGGATATAGAACACGCTATCGTTCACCATTTGGTCCCAGGTCATGCTGACAGCGAAACAAAAAGAACTGCTGCTCTACATCCACGAGCGGATCAAAGAGACAGGCGTTTCGCCGTCATTCGATGAAATGAAGGAGGCGCTCGACCTTGCCTCCAAATCTGGCATCCACAGGCTGATCACGGCGCTCGAGGAGCGCGGGTTTTTGCGCCGTCTACCCCACCGGGCGCGCGCTCTTGAGGTTCTCAAGATGCCGGAGAGCGCGGCGCCGGCCGCTCCGCCAAAGGGGCGGCAATCATTCCGGCCGTCCGTGGTCGGCGAAGACCGCGGCGGCGGCAGTTCGCCCGGTATTCCGATCCTGGGCCAGATTGCTGCCGGTGTGCCGATCGAGGCAATTCAAACCGAAATCGGCCGCGTCCAGGCGCATGAAGACTTGATTGGTTCAGGCGATCACTTCGCACTCGAGGTCAAAGGCGACTCGATGATCCAAGCCGGCATTCTCGATGGCGACGTCGTGATCATCAAACGCGTCGAGACCGCCGATAGCGGCGATATCGTCGTTGCATTGGTCGACAACGAAGAAGCGACGTTGAAGCGTCTGCGCAAGCGCGGCAATTCGATCGCACTCGAAGCTGCGAACCCGGCCTACGAAACGCGAATTTTTGGTCCGGACCGCGTCCGCGTTCAGGGCAAGCTTGTGGCGATGATCCGTCGCTATTCCTGATCGGCGCTACGCGCTTGGGGCGTCCAAGCGCGGCGTATTTCTTGCGGCCAGGCGCGTTCGATACGTGGACCCAGCGGCGTTTCAGTGACGATGGCGCCGCCAAGCGCGACGATGCTCTCTTGTGTGACAACCGCAGCGAGTTGGCATCGCGCTGCGTAATCGGTGGGCGTCGGCGCTTGAGCGATAACAAGAGCGCCGGCGATGCAGCCGTGCTCCAGAGCTGTAGCTTCGCGTATCAGCACAATTGAGCGTCTGTCGGTCTGCCATTGGCAGTAACTGTCGCTGCAAGTCTCGGGTGGCGCCAAACGTTCTATTTCTGCTGGCGATTGGCCCAGCATGGCCCCTAGCCTATCGCGCGCGTAGGTGGAGCGGCCATTGCTATTGATTAGCGTCCAGCGCTCGGCATCGCGTACGTAGACTGCGCGCAGGTCACTGTCGAAGGCGGCGATTGGTTGAGGTGCGGTGACGTAAAGCGCGGCGCTGGCAGCCAGGATCGGCACACTGATCCAACGCAGCGCGCCGCGCCACAAGCACGCCCAAAGCAACGCGAAGACACAAAGCAAAAATGCGGCATCCGGCGGTTTAGGCACGGCCTGCACGGCTTCCGGGCGCTCACCGAACGTCTGGCCGATGGCGGCGATAAGATCGAGCCCGCTCGCCATGACTTCGAGTGGGGCGTCCGAAAGCCCGAGCGGCGCGAGCAGCGCGGCGATCACAGCTGCAGGTGCGACGAGAAAGGAGAGAATGGGTTCGGCGAGGAGGTTGGCGGGCAGCGAATAGATCGAAAACCGTTGAAAATGGTACATTGCAAACGGGTCGGTCGCGATGCCAGCCACGACGGAGATAAGCAGCACAGCGCCGACGGCGCGCGTGCTCCACTGCATCACGCCGATGATTGGACCGGGCGTCGGCAACGCCGGCGCGGCGGGCGGCCGGGTCAACACTTCAAAGAGTGCGACCAACGCCATCGTCGCCGCGAATGACATCTGGAAGCTCGCGTCGAGAACCGATTCCGGAAACATCAAAATCACGATGAGCGCCGCGAGCGCCAGACCGCGCATCGATATGGCTGGCCGATCGAGCAGGATCGCGCCGAACGCGACCGCCGCCATGATGAAAGATCGCAGCGCCGGAACATTTATGCCTGAGACGATGAGGTAGGCGCCCACGGCGAACAGCGCGCCTACCGCAGCCAATTTCTTGACCGGAAAACGCAGCGCAATTGGCGCAATGAGTGAGAATGCGCCGAGCAAAACGGCGAACACGAGGCCGCCGACTATGCTCATGTGAATACCGGAGACCGAGAGGAGATGGCCTAGTCCAGCGTTGAAGAGCAGTTCGTTCGTGTCGCGATCAACGGCGCTGCGATCACCCGAGATCAAAGCTGCCGCGATGCTGCCTCCACGTCCCGGCGCCAGCGCTTGGATTTCGGCGGAGAGATCGGCGCGCATCGCAGCCAATCGTAGACGTTGGCGATCAAGCCAGGACGGCGGCGGCTCGAAATCCGCAGGCCGGCAACGGCCGAAGCTAAAGCCAGTCGCGCCCAGGCGTTCGAAGTAGGCGCGACGGGCGAAGTCGTAGGCGCCCGGCGCCATCGGACCTGATGGTGGGCCGATGATGCCGTAGCAACGCGCTGCGCGTCCTGGCGTCAGCAAGCCCGCATCCGCCACTGACATGCGGACGTAGCGCGGCGCAGCGGTTACGCCCTCAATACTTCGGACTAGGAGCCGGAGGCGCGGCCCGCCGTCACTCGCATCGTTCGCGACAACCCAGCCCTCGACGGCGCGTGGCTCGTCGGACGCGACAAAGGGCGCCTGCGCAACGCTGGCCGCGCGAACGCTTGCGGCAATGGCGCCGAGGCCTGCAGCGGCGGTCAACGCAAACAGTCCCGCGAGGACTTGGCTCAGTCTCACTCTCCAGCCTGTTGGCGTAGCGTGAGGCCACATGGCGATCCCCACCACAGCGGCGATGCCAAGCAGGAACGCGGAGGGTCCAATCCATACCGGCGGATCGTTGGGCGCCAACATCCAGGCGGCGCAGCCCACGATCATTGCGGGAGGCAGCCAAAGGATCCAACGGTCGCGCTGGAGCGCCCATACGCCGCTCAGGGCGCGGCTAGGAGAAAACGCTTCGCGCGTGCTACCACGCGCGCGTTTTGACCACCCAGCATTGTCCCCGATGAGCGTCGTCACACGCTTCGCCCCCTCGCCCACAGGCTACCTCCATATCGGGGGCGCACGCACGGCGCTTTTCAACTGGCTGTTCGCCAAGAAGATGGGCGGGACGTTTTTACTCAGGATCGAAGACACCGACCGCGCACGTTCTACGGACGCGGCGATCGCAGCCATTCTAGACGGGCTCAACTGGCTCGACCTCGAACACGATGGCGATATCACCTACCAATTCGCCCGCGCGCCGCTTCACCGTGAGGTGGCTAAGGAGATGGTCCAGCGCGGGACGGCCTTCCGTTGTTACGTGACGCCGGAAGAACTTGAGCGGCATCGCAATGCGCTTCAGCAAAAGCAGCTAGAGGTCGCCGCGTTCACGGTGCGCTATGGGAAGCAACTCGGAGAAGCGCCTTTCCAAGCACTGAAGGAGCTAGCATCTTTTCCCGCGGACATTATCGGCCAACCACCTACTCTTACTTCGTCAGAGTTCGCGACGAGCGCAGAGTATTTCCATGCGATCATAAAGTCGGTAAGCGCAGCGTTTCGGTCACCTTATCGCGATGGCAAGGCGCCGCCGACAGCCGATGCTCCGTTCGTCGTGCGAGTGCGGGCACCGGATCATGAGGGCGTAGTCAACCATGACCTGATCCAAGGCGACGTGTTCATCAGGTCGCACGACATCGATGATCTCATATTGCTGCGCACCGACGGCAATCCAACTTACATGCTCTCGGTCGTTGTTGACGATCATGACATGGCGGTGACGCACGTCATCCGCGGCGACGACCACCTGACTAATGCAGCGCGGCAAATCGTAATTTACCGTGCGATGGATTGGACGCCGCCGCTGTTTGCGCACGTGCCGCTGATCCATGGCGAGGATGGCAAGAAGCTTTCGAAGCGTCACGGCGCGCAGGCGGTGCATGAGTGGCGCGACATGGGCTACCTGCCGGAAGCGATGAACGCTTACCTCATGCGCTTGGGCTGGAGCCCGGGGCATGACGATATTCTGACCAAGGAAGAAGCGATTCCACAGTTCGAGATCAGTCAGATTGGCAAGGCGCCGTCGCGGCTCGACTTCAAAAAGTTAGATTCCGTCAACGCGCACTTCCTTTCTCAGGCCGATGACGCACGTGTGACACGCCTCGTGGAAGAGCACGTGAAGGCGCGCGGTGATGCGCCTTTGGGCGACGATTCACGCGCTGCCTTGGCGCGCGCCACGCCGGTGCTAAAAAAGCGGGCAAAGACCATTCCAGAGCTTGCTGAACAAGCACGCTTCGTTTTGGCGGTGCGACCGCTAACCCTTGACGACGCAGCGAAAAAGCTGCTCAACGACGACTTCAAGCCACGTCTCTCGCGCCTACGTGACGCGCTCCAAAACGAGCCTACGTGGGACCATGTATCACTTGGCAGCGCGCTTAAGGCTTTCGCTACCAGCGAGGGCGTTGGCTTAGGACAAATTGGCCCCGGTCTCAGGGCGGCCCTTACGGGCGGCGCACCTTCACCGGACCTGGGGCAGACGTTGGAATTATTGGGTCGCGAAGAAGCGTTGGCGCGGATCGCGGATCAAGTTTGAGGAAGCTCGGCGATGCAAAGCAAAATTACTAAGAAGGCTTCGGCCACGATCACCGTGAACAACAAGCAGCTTGAGCTGCCTGTGTATGGCGGGAGTGTCGGGCCGGACGTCGTCGATATCCGAAAGCTCTACGCGCAGACCGGCGTGTTCACGTTCGACCCGGGTTTCACCTCAACGGCTTCGTGCGAAAGCCAGATCACCTACATCGATGGCGATGCGGGCGTGCTGCTCTATCGAGGTTATCCGATCGATCAGCTGGCCGAGAAGTCCAGCTTCCTCGAGGTCTGCTACCTCCTCGCCAATGGCGAGCTGCCGAACGAAGCCGAGTTCAAGCGCTTCGACAAAGACATCACCTATCACACGATGCTGCACGCGCAGTTCGATCGCTTCTTCGAAGGCTTCCGCCGCGACGCACACCCGATGGCGATTATGGTCGGTACGGTCGGCGCGCTGGCGGCGTTCTATCACGATAGCACCGACATCGGCGATCCACTGCAACGCACGATCGCGAGCCATCGGTTGATCGCGAAAATGCCGACGATTGCGGCGCGCGCGTTCAAATATTCGATCGGTCAGCCCTTTATCAGCCCGCGCAACGAACTCGACTATTCGTCGAACTTCCTGCGCATGTGCTTTGCGGTGCCGGCACAGGATTACAAGGTCAATCCAATCCTGGCGCGCGCAATGGATGTGTTTTTCATCCTGCACGCCGATCACGAGCAGAACGCGTCGACCTCGACGGTGCGGTTGGCCGGCTCTTCGGGAGCCAACCCGTTTGCTTGTATTTCTTCGGGTATCGCCTGCCTGTGGGGCCCCGCTCACGGCGGCGCCAACGAAGCGGCGCTCAACATGCTCGAAGAGATCGGGCACGTGGACAACATTCCGGAATTCATCCGCCGCGTGAAGGATCCGAACGACGACGTTCGGCTGATGGGCTTCGGACACCGCGTCTACAAAAACTACGATCCGCGCGCGAAGGCGATGCAGAAGCTCTGCCACGCAGTGCTGAGGGAAACCGGCAGCGAGGATAACCCAACGCTTAAAGTCGCGATTGAACTCGAAAAGATCGCGCTGAACGATGAGTATTTCGTCAGCCGCAAGCTCTACCCGAACATCGATTTCTATTCGGGCATCACACTGCGCGCGATGGGCTTCCCGACGTCGATGTTCACTGTTCTGTTCGCCGTGGCGCGTACTGTCGGCTGGATCGCGCAGTGGACCGAGATGATGGAGGACGAAAGCCAGAAGATCGGCCGTCCGCGTCAGGTCTATACTGGTGCGCCGCTGCGCGACTATGTGGCGCTCGATAAACGCTAACCGGCGAGAACTTTGAGGACGGTGTCCGCGGCGATATCAGCCGCGGGCGTTCCGCCTCTTCCCATTTTCGCCAATGCTTCATCCTGCGCTCGGATTTGATCTTCGCGTGAGTCAGCGCTGTCGAGCATCGGCGCTGCTGCGGCGGCGATGTTTTCAGGTGTGCAGCGCGTTTGGATGAATTCGGGCGCCACCTCAGCGTCCGCAGCGACATTCATCAAGGTGGCGTACTTAGTCTTGAGTAGAAACGCGCGCGCGATCACCCAGGTGATCCAGCCGAGTTTATAGCCAACGATGACTGGCGTGCCTTGAAGCGCAACCTCTGTGGTCACTGTGCCTGAGGCTGCGAGCGCCACTGTTGCGGCAGCGAACGCGTCTTCCTTCTCGCTCTCATCAAGGATTCGGATCGCGGCCGGCACCTGGGCGGTCACCTGCTCGCGCACGCTGTTGGCTGCGACAGTGATGATGCGAACGTCGCGGTCACGGTCGAGCAGCTCTGCTGCGGCCCAAAGCGTCGGGCCAATGCGGCGGATCTCGCCGCTGCGACTGCCCGGTAAGACAAGAATGATCTTCTCTTTTGCCGTGAAGCCCTGGCGCGCTCGTAGCGCTGCACCGTCGCCCGGCGTGTAGCGTCCAAGCGCGGGATGGCCGCAGACCGTGCACGCGAGGCCATACGGCTCGTAGAACGGCACTTCGAAATCGTGGATACAGATCAGATGATCGACGGTGGCGGCGAGAGTTTGCGCGCGGCCTGGGCGCGTGGCCCACACCTGCGGTCCGATATACTTCACAAGTTTGATATCGGGCGCGGCAGCTCGAACACCCTGTGCGACACGGAGCGTAAAGCCCCAGGAATCGATTAAAACGACAATGTAGGGCCGGGCTTTGAGGATCGCTGCTACAGTCGCCGCGACAGCGGTCTTTACACGCGAATACGCAAGCAGACCGTCAACGAAGCCAAGAACGGCAAGGCCTTTGATATCAACTTGGCTGGGAATACCTCGCTCCGCCATAAGCGGGCCGCCAACGCCTTGAATGTCGAAGGCCACATCACGCTCTTTCAAAACGCGTGCGAGATCAGCTCCAAGTGCGTCACCGGAAGATTCCGCCGCTACCAGGAAAATACGCTTGCTCACGCGTCGCCCACTTCTTCGGCAGTAAAACCATAAACGAACAGACCGGCGCGATTGGCCGCGGCAATGATTTCGTCGCGACGAACCGCAAGGGCGCCTTGAGCTTCAACAGCAATCCCGGCGAGCCCAGCAGCAGCAGCGCCTTCGACGGTGCGAACACCGATGGTGGGCAAATCTATGCGGCGCTCCTGAATGGGTTTGGGCCGCTTCACTAGGACGCCGCGCCGCGCTTGTGGCGTGCCGCGGATGGTTGTCGGCAACTCCGCAGCGCGACGGAGCATAGCATCTGTGCCCTCCTGAGCTTCGACCGCGAGGACGAGGCCGTCACACACGATCACACCCTGACCGATGTCGAACGCGCCGCTGGCCGCTGCAACCTTTGAAGCTTTTGCGATGTCCCTTTTGTGCCGATCGTTCGGAGCTACCGCACCCCACGCGCCAGCTGTCGCGAGCAAATCCCTCATTACTTGATCTGCGCCGACCACGCGGAAGCCCGCCTTCTCGTGTTCGTTGAGCAGCGCACGCAACAGCGCATCGTCGCCCTCCGGCATGGCCGCCAAGATCGTCGGCAACATTGCGAGCCCAACGTCATCAAGTTGCAGTGTCGTCAAATCGGGGCGCTGCACATGGCCGAGAAGCACCACCGCGTCGCAGCCGGCCTCCCGCATTGCGTCCATGCGCGCGCCAATCTGTCCGAGGCCATGCGTGGCGCCGGGATGGGCATCCAGCGCCACGTCAGAATTCGGCGAAATGCGCGCGATGAAATATGGGCGCCGCGTTGCGGCCAAATGTTCTGCGAGTACAACGGGGAGTTCACCGCCGCCGGCGATTACGCCAAGCTTGCGCCAACCGCTCACCATCAGTCTCGCGGCATGCAAAGCGGGCGCGCGGCGTCTGCTCTGATGAACGCGACGATCTCCATCACCTGCGGGTTGCCAGCGTAAGCTTCGATGCAATCGTCGATCCGCTCTTGGAATGTGCCCTCCTCCGCAAACAGGAGACGATAGGCGGCGCGAAGATCGTGGATCTGTTCGCGCGTGAAGCCACGACGTTTCAGGCCAACAACATTGAGTCCGCCGAGGTGGGCGTGATTGCCGATGGCGGAGCCGAACGGGATGAGGTCAGTCGTCATTAGGGCCGAAGCGCCCACAAACGAGAAGCGGCCGACGCGTCCGTGCTGATGGACGCCGCTCAGGCCGCCAAGGAAGGCATAATCACCAACCTGGACGTGGCCACCAATCGTGGCCGTCTGCGCCATTATAACGTTGTTGGCGACGTTGCAATCGTGCGCGACGTGACAATTGCCCATGATCAGGCAGTCATTGCCAACCGTGGTGACACCGCGCCCGCGCACCGTCCCGCGATGGATCGTGGCGTGTTCACGTATGACGTTGTTGTCGCCGATAAGCAGCTTAGTCGGCTCGCCTTTGTAGGAGAGATCCTGCGGCGCGCCGCCAAGTCCGACAAACGGGAAGATGGTGTTGTTGTTGCCGAGTTCAGTATGGCTCTCAATGAAAACGTGGGCGATGAGCTTGGTGCCATCGCCGAGTTTCACATTCGGACCAATCACGCAGCCCGGACCAATTTCGACATCGGCGCCAAGCTCGATGCTGTCGTCAACGACCGCGGTTTTATGAACTTTAGCGCTCATAGCGAATCCTGCGGGCGATCAGCCTTCATGGCGGCGAACTCGCAAGCTGTCGCAAGCTCGCCTCGAACTTCGACCCGGCCTCTGAACTTAAAGATGTTGCGGCGCTGAAAGAGCACTTCCACGAACATCTCCATCGTGTCGCCTGGCATGACGGGCTTTTTAAAGCGCGCGTTTTCGACCGACATAAACAGGATCAAGTGTTTGGTGATGTCGGCCTCGAGAGTCTTCGACATCAGCACGGCGCCGGTTTGCGCTAGCGCTTCGATTTGGAGGACGCCCGGCATAACCGGCGCTCCAGGAAAGTGGCCGGGGAAAAACGGCTCATTGATCGTGACGTTCTTGATGCCCCGGATCGACTTGTTCGGGACGTAGTCGGTCGCGCGATCAATCAGGAGGAGCGGATAGCGATGTGGAAGTCGGCGCAAAATCTCGCCGATCTCGATCACGTCATCCGTGGTCTTCTGCTGCTCAGTCAGATCATTTGCCTTCATCGCGCGCCCCTGCGGCTCTGCGGCTCAGCCATGCCGCTTCACGAAGCCACTTACGTAACGGTTTAGCTGGGTAGCCGCCCCAAATCTCGCCTGGCGGCACGTCTTGGAATACGGCGGCGGCGCCTGCAATGGTAGCGCCCGCACCGATGTTGCGGTGATCCGCCACGCCGACGCGGCCGCCGAGGGTGACGCCGTCGCCAATTTTGGTGGATCCAGAGATCCCGGCGAAACCAGCGATCAGGGCGCCACGCCCGATGATGACGTTATGGGCGATGTGGCAGAGATTATCGATCTTGGTGCCCTCACCGATTACAGTGTCGTCGAAGACGCCGCGATCGATGCATGTATTGGCGCCGACCGTGACGCCATCCTGGATCACGACGCGTCCGAGATGCGGGACGTCAACGGTGCCGGAGGCGTCGCCTGCCACACCGAAGCCCTGCTCGCCGATGACGGCGCCGGCTAGGATGTTCACATCGTCGCCGATGAGTGCGAACGAGATCGCGACGCGCGCGCCGACCTTGCTGCCGCGGCCGATCGTGACGCCAGGGCCGATGACTGTGTTCGGTCCGATTTCCGTGCCAGCGCCGATTTCTGCATTGGCGCCGATGACAACGCCCGCGCCGAGCCGGACACCGTCTTCAAGCCTGGCGCTAGGATCGACCGCTACCTTCGAGGTGAACGAGCGCGGTCGTATTAGAAATGGCACCGCGCGGGCAAAGAAAGTCCGCGGACGATCAGTGAGGATGAGAGCAGCGGCCTTTGGTGCGAGATGCGCCAACGCCGACGGAATTACGCAGGCCCCAGGCGCCGTTTCCAGCGCAGCGCCCTTCTTGCCTTCATAGTAGCAAATGTCGCCAGGACCGGCTCTGTCGGCTGGCGCTGCGCCGGTAATCTCGCGTTCGGCGTCGCCGCCAATATCGCTAGAAGGCGCTAGCGCCCGGACCGTTACCGGTCCGAGCGCCTCGTAAAAGCGGGGATCGATCATACGCCGACTATTTGGCGCAGCCGAAGCCCGATGTCACTGTCCCGTAGGCCTATTGCGCCGGCGCAGCAGGCTGTTGACCTTGGCATTCGCTGGCCGCATGGCGGGCAACGTTGGCAACACGGGTATTTTGGTTCTGATCGAGCTGCTGGATCACCGTCGTGGTGATGTCAAAGGCCGGGTCAGATTGGGTTACGTTGCTGGCGTCGATGACAATGCCAGCGCCACGCGATTGCATGACTGACTGAACAATCGGACCCACCTGGCGATCAAAGTCACGCAGCGAGATCAGCGACGAGCACTCCATGTCGCCGCGCAAGGCGCCGGCGCGGGCCTCGAACGCCTGCAATCGCTGGGAGAATTGCTGGAATTGCGGGCCATAGGTCGTGCTGTTGCGGATTTGCTCTTGTGACATTGCGCGCGTCGCCGTCTGCAGGCGCGCGCGCTCCTGCTCGAGCGATTGCTGTTCCGGTTGCAGTGTTTGCGCTTCGGTCGAAAATTGCTGGCGGAGCGCCGCAATTTTCGCCTGTAGATCGCGGCCGAGGACGGATTCAGCGGCCACACGTTGATAATTGATCACTAGGGCCGTGGTCGATTGACCACCGCCACGATTGCGCTGCGCCAGAGCATCCGACGACACAGCTAGTGCGGCCACCGCGAAAGCGGCCGCAGACAACAAACTCACCACACGCATATTGCGCTTCTCCTCAGAAACTCGTCCGGGTTGAGAACCGGAACTGTTCGCGTCGATCATAATCTTCGTACTGGAGCGGTTGCGCGAAATCGAATTGCACCGGTCCAAACGGGGAGTCCCAAAAGATCGAGACCCCTGCCGCCACTCTTAAGCTGGCGGAATCGTCAACAATGAGGCGGTTCGCGCCAGCGAGGTCGACAGTCTGCCGGTTGGCAGAGTCGAGATAGCCGAGCGTGCCGAAATCCACGAACAACGCACTGCCAAGCGAAAAGCTCTCCGGCAGAGGCAGCGGAACATCGAGCTGCAGCGTACCGATTGCGTAGGCGTTGCCGCCAACTGCGTCACCGCGCTGAATGATTTCTCCCGTCACGTCATCAACAAGCAGTTGCCGCGGACCAATACCGGCGACGTCAAAGCCCCGGAAGGACGAGCCACCCTTGAAGAAGCGGTCGTTGATCCGGACCGCATCGCCATTCCAACCTGAAATGACGCCTGCACCGCCGCGGAAAAGGGCGCGGAAGCCGAATGGCAGGCCGTAATAGATGCCGCCTTCAATTTCGGTTCGGATGTAGTTCACCTCACCGCCGAGACCGGCGACGTCCTGGCTGAAATCCAGATTGAACCCGCGCGTCGCGTTGACCGGCGAATTGCGGCGATCCCAATTAACCTGGAAGCCGATGACCGAAGTGAGGAAGGTCCCCTCCTGATCGCACAGCAGAGGCCGGCTAACGTTGACCGGATCGCACTGGTTGACCTCGGGCGTCAGGACATTTGAGTCGTGGTCGATATAGGCGTCCGCAATTTCGGTGTCGTCTTGGATGAGAGAATACGTGAGACCAAGGTTCGTCCGCTCACCAATCCGGAAGCCGGTACGCAATCCAATACCAGTCGATTGGTTCTCGAACGACGATTGATCAAGGAAGTCGGTGCGGAGCGAGTAGACATCGAAACCTGCCGCAATCTCACGACCCATGAAGCGCGGCTCTGTAAATCGCAGGTCGAGTTGTTGGCGCTGTGAGCTGGAAGAAGCGCGCAGACGCAAGAACTGCCCACGACCGCGAAGGTTGCGCTCTGTCACCGATACGTCAAACAAGAAGCTTTCAGTCGAAGAATAGCCCGCCGCGAACGCGAACTCGCCCGTCGATTGTTCTTCCACCGTGACTGTAACCACCGAACGGTCTGGCTGCGAGCCGTCTGCATCTTCGACTTTGACGTCGGTGAAGAAGCCGAGGGAGCGAATTTGGCTCTGCGAGCGATCCAGCAAAACCCGGTTGAAGGCGTCGCCTTCACTGACACGCATTTCGCGGCGGATGACGCGATCAACTGTCCGGGTGTTGCCGACGATATCGATGCGCTCGATGAACGTACGCGGGCCCTCGTCAACTTCGAACGTGATGTTGACCTTCTGCGTCTCGCGATCGCGCTCGACCACCGGGGTAATCTGGACGTTCGCATACCCGACGGTGCCCGCGACGTAAGTCATCGCGTCGATGGCGTCTTCGATTTGATCGCCGCGGAACACGGTGCCCGGACGGATCGGATTCACGGCCCGCAGCAACGGTTCGGGAAGGCGATTTAGCTCTGTCTGGATGGTGATCTCGCCAAATTCGTACTGAACGCCTTCTTCGAGGGCGAACGTAATGAAGAAGTCGCGCTGATCAGCCGTCAGTTCAGCAACGGCGGAAACCACGCGGAAGTCGGCGTAGCCGCGGTTGTTGTAAAACTGACGAAGCTGTTCGCGATCGTACTCAAGGCGATCCGGATCGTAGTTGTCGTTGCTGGAGAAGAAGTTCAGCCACGTCGACTCGGTCGTGACGATTGCATCGCGCAAGCGGCGATCGGAGAACTCTTCATTGCCAATGAAGTTGATGTCACGGACGCCCGTAACTGGGCCCTCATCAACTTCAAAAATGAGATCGACGCGGTTTTGGTCAAGCTCGCGCACTTGCGGCGTGACCTGCGCGGCGAAGCGACCATTGCGGCGATAAACATCGAGAATGCGTTGTACGTCGGCCTGAGCGCGCGCTGGCGTGAAGACGGAACGCGGACGCGCTTGCACTTCACCTTCGAGGTCTTCCTCGTCGAGCGTGCGCATGCCTTCGAAAACGACGCGGTTGATGATCGGATTTTCGCTGACCACAACGACCAGATCGCTGCCGCGCTGTTCGATCTGCACGTCGGAGAAGAGACCCGTCGCAAAGAGCGTCTTGATCGACATGTCGATCCGCTCGGGGTCAAAGGTGTCGCCCGGACTCACCTGCAAATAGGAGGAGATCGTCGCCGGCTCGATACGCTGGTTGCCTTCAACCACTATCCGGCGAATGGCGACGCCAGACGCCTGCGCCTGTGGAGGCGTTGCGGTCTGGTTCTGTTGTGCATAGGCGTCCGTGCTGGCCGCCAATAACGCGCCTGCCCCCGCGCCAACGGTGGCGACGCAACCAAGTGCGCCGAGCGCTACATCCCGCAGTACCCGCTTCATCAAGCCCTCGACGCTCCGACGCTCCCCAGCGCCTTGGTTTTAGAACCCTATCCCGTCACGAAAGACAAGGACGAGGCGCTGTTACTGCGCTCCCGGAAAGAGCCTCGTGATGTCGTTCCAGGTTGCGAATAAGAACAAACTCGCCATCACGGCGAATCCTGCCCGATAGGCCCACTCTTGAGCGGATGGTGGCAATGGCTTGCCCCCACGCGCCGCCTCGATTGCATAGAACAGCAGGTGGCCGCCATCCAGGATCGGAATCGGCAGTAGATTTACAATGCCAACAGCTACGGACAGCACTGCGGCCAAATTGAGTAGCGAGAGCACCAGGATGAACAGTCGATCTGTCCAAGCCGCGTCTTCGCCGCCGCCATTGAGAGCCGAGCTCGCGACTTGGCCCGACACATTGATGATGCCCAGCGGCCCCGCAATCTGATTGCCAGATTCGCGCCCAGTGAACACGCCACCGATATACGAGCCCGTCTGCGCAATGATTTGCCAGGTGTTCGACGCGCCAACGCCGATCGCTGCAAACGGATTAATAGGCTCGCGATTGGCCGGCGAAGAATCGTGGCTCACGCCGATCGAGCCGAGTTGCGGATTGTCCTCGCGCGCGCGCGGCGTCAGTTGCAGCGACACGTCCTGCTGATCACGCTGCACGATGATGCTGAGCGTCCGGTTCGGCGAGACGGTGACGACCTGCTGGACATCTTGGAACGTGTCGATCGGTGCGCCGTCGATCGATCGGATCACATCGCCGGCTTGCAAGCCGGCAGCAGCAGCCGGCGAATTCGGCTCAACGCCATTGATACTTGCAACATCACGTCCAAGCACAAACGCGAGCGTCGCGAATGCAAGAATTGAAAAAATGAAATTTGTGATTGGTCCTGCGGCAACGACCATCGACCGCGTCGTCAGAGACTGTGCGTGAAAGAGACCATTGGCGCGCGCCTCAGCAAGCGCTGCTGGATCGTCAATCTTCTCGCGCGGCGCTGTCGACATCGCGTCGGCGTCATCGGCAAATTTTACGTAGCCGCCGAGCGGAAGCGCGCCGATTTTCCACTGGACGCCCTGCTTGTCGCGCCAACCGAGCAGCGTTTTGCCAAAGCCTATGGAGAACGTATCGATGGCGACGCCTCGCCAACGCGCAACTTGGAAATGGCCGAACTCGTGCACGAACACCACGACGCTCAGCACGAGCACGAACGAGCCCGCGTAGATCAGGATGTTCTGCAGTACGTCCATTCGGCCCGCTTCCTTCCGCCGGCAATTTTGTGAGGCGCCGTCAGCCTTTAGGCTGCCGCCGTGTTTCCCGCAATAACTCGCGCCGCGCGACGCGCAGCTTGATCCACCGCCCTCACCTCATCGAAGGATGAAGGCATTTTTGCGAGAAGCCCAGCCTCGGCCCCTTCCAAGTGTGAGAGAGCTTGTTCAACCGTGTTGGAAATGTCGAGGAAGCGAATGCGGCCATCCAGAAACGCTTCAACGGCGATTTCATTGGCCGCTGAAAGTGCAGTCGTTGCGGCAGCACCACGATCAAGGCAGGCGCGCGCAAGGCCAAGCGCCGGAAAACGAACGGGATCAGGCGCCTCAAAGGTCAGTTGCGCCAGTTTAGCGAGATCCAGACGCGCAGTGGATACCTGCGCACGGTCCGGCCAAGTCAGCGCATATGCGATTGGGATACGCATATCGGGAGTGCCGAGCTGGGCCAGCACCGAGCCATCAACATAGTGGACCAAGCTGTGGATCGTGCTCTGAGGGTGCACGATGATATCGATCAATTTTGATGGAAAACCAAAGAGATAAGATGCCTCTATAAGCTCAAGGCCCTTGTTCATCAGGGTGGCGCTATCGACGGATATCTTCCGCCCCATGTTCCACATCGGGTGAGCACAAGCCTGGGCCGGCGTCGCGCCAGCCATCTGCTCTCGGGTCCAGGTGCGGAATGGGCCGCCCGAGGCGGTTAGGGTGAGGCGCTCAACCCGATCAGGGTGGGTGAGCACTTGAAAAATGGCGTTGTGTTCTGAATCGACGGGCAAAAGCGTGGCGCCGTGAACCTTAGCTGCCTCGATGAAGAGCGGTCCAGCGCAGACAAGGCATTCCTTGTTCGCCAGTGCAACATGAGCGCCGCGTCGCACTGCCTCCATGGTGGGAGCTAGACCAGCCGCCCCGACAATCGCCGACATCACCCATTCGGCTGGTCGCGCCCCAGCCTCCTCAAGCGCTGTGGGTCCCGCTCCGACTTCGACGCCGAGCCCTGCCAATGCCACTCGTGTCTCGGCAAGGAGTGCTGGGTTGGCGACGGCCGCAAACTTCGGCTTGAGACGCCGGCAGGCATCGACCAGAACGTCGATCCGGTTGGCGGCCGTGACGGCTTCAACCTGAATGTCGCGCCCTTGGCCGCGCAATTCCTCGATGACTTGAATCGTGGACTGACCGACGGAGCCGGTGACACCGAGAATGGAGACGGTCCGCGTCACAGGCCACGCCCGAATAATAGAGCTGTCGCGCCGGGGCCAAACGCGAGCGCCGCTCCGACGAGCAGCGTGGCGGCCATCAAACCATCGATGCGATCAAGCACACCGCCATGGCCGGGGATCAGACGGCTCGCGTCTTTCACGCCAAAGCGGCGTTTGAGGAAGGATTCGAACAAATCACCCATCAAGCCACTGAATGCCACGAGCGCGCCGATCAGCATCCATGGCACGTACAGCGTCGGGTCGGCCTGAAACAGAAGACCGCATCCAAGGCCTCCGCCAGCGCCCGCCAGTGTGCCCGCGATAATTCCCGACCAAGTTTTGTTCGGCGAAAGCCCGCGAGCGATCTTGGGGCCACCAATGAGCTTGCCGCCGAAATACGCAAAAATGTCGGCGGCCCAGATGATCGCAAAAAGCGCAAGGATCGTCTCAAGGCCTTCTGGCGCTCGATCGCGGAGCCAAACGAAGAGCGCGCAAGGGAGGCCGATATATATTCCGCCCCCTGCAGTTTCGATGAAGCCCACAAGCGTTCGGCGGCGAGTTGCTGACGCAAGCGTGCAGGCCAGCAGCCAGAAGAAGCCGAACGTCAGATACTGCCAACTGGAGAACATCACCGCGCCGAGCGAACCGGCCAGAGAGAACATAAAAGCCGGCATGAACGCATCGGGCTCGCTCATGCGCGCCCATTCGTAGCTCATCGCCACAACAGCGGCGCCGCACGCCGCGGCAAGCCACGGGCCGCCTGCGAATGCGGCAGCCACGCCGAGCGTGGCGAGCACAAGGCCGGACGCAATACGTGCGCGAAGATCAGACCAGTCGCCGCGCGCGGGCGCTGATTGGACGGCGTCAGGCGGAGTCAGGCGCCGACCCTCCGTAACGGCGATCACGGCCGCGGTAGATATCGATCGCTTGAGTGAGCGCGTCTTTTCCGAAATCGGGCCAGAGCACGTCGAGAAAAACCAACTCGGCGTAGGCAGACTGCCAGAGCATGAAGTTGGAAAGCCGGAACTCGCCCGAGGTGCGGATCAATAGATCTGCGTCGGGCAGATCTTCTGTGTCGAGATAGGAGCCGAAGATTTTGGCGTCGATGTCGACAGACTTCAACTTCCCGGTGGAAACATCGTCCGCCACACGACGGGCGGCGCGCACGATTTCATCCTGGCCGCCATAGTTGAACGCGATTGTGAGATTGAGTTTTGAGTTGTGGCGTGTACGGGCCTCGGCATTTTCAATGATGCCCGAGATATCACGCTGCAAGCCTTCGCGACCGCCAATCACCCTAACGCGCACGCCTTCGCGTGTGAGTTTATCGAGGTCGCGCGCAACGTAGAGGCGGAGAAGATCGAAGAGTGCGTTCACCTCCTCAGCGGGGCGGCGCCAATTCTCCGTCGAGAATCCGAAAACCGTTAAGTACTCGACACCGAGATCGCCTGCCGCCTCAACGGTGCGACGGAGCGCTTCGACGCCCTCGGCGTGCCCGAAGGTGCGTGGGCGATTGCGTTGACGCGCCCAGCGTCCGTTCCCGTCCATGATGATGGCGACATGGCGCGGCGTGATCGCTTGTGCGGAAGACGGAGCGGACTGCGCCATTGCGTTGCTGCAGGTCTAAACCTGCATGATCTCTTGTTCTTTGCTGTGAAGGGTATCGTCGATCCGCTTGATGTGATCGTCTGTCGCCTTTTGCACTTCAGTGCCGTGACGTTTGTGCTCGTCCTCGCTGATGCCGTGCTCTTTCTCGAGCTTCTTTAGGTGCTCCATCGCGTCGCGGCGAATGTTGCGGACGGCAATGCGCTGTTGCTCGGCGTATTTGCTCGCCACTTTCGCAAGCTCCTGACGACGTTCGCCAGTGAGCGGCGGGATCGGGATACGCAAGGTTTGGCCGTCCATGATCGGGTTGAGGCCGAGATTGGACGAGCGGATCGCCTTATCGACGGCGGCGACAACAGATTTGTCCCACACGTTGACCGTGATCATGCGCGGCTCGGGCACACTCACACTCGCAACTGACGTAAGCGGCGAAACTGCTCCGTAGGCGTCCACGGTGATCGGATCGAGCAGTGAGGGCGAGGCACGGCCGGTGCGCAGGCCTGAGAACTCGTGCTGAAGCGCCGTGATCGCGCCATCCATGCGCTTCTTGTAATCGTCCAGTTTGAAAGGCGGCGAAGCTGCCATGGTATCGTCCCTAGTCTGTGATTGTGGTGCAGATGCCGCGGCCAGCGAGCACGTCGGCGAGGCCGCCGCGATTTCCAATTGAGAATACGACGATCGGAATGCCGTTATCGCGCATCAAACTGATCGCAGATGCGTCCATGACCTTGAGATCGCGAGCGAGCACTTCGTGGTAGGAGAGCTTGTCGTAGCGCGTGGCGGCCGGGTCCTTCTTCGGATCGGCCGTGTAAACACCATCAACCTGCGTGCCTTTGAGCAACGCGTCGCAGCCCATCTCAGCGGCGCGAAGCGCAGCGCCGGTGTCGGTCGTGAAGAACGGATTTCCGGTGCCGGCGGCGAACACAACGATGCGGCCCTTCTCCATGTGCCGCATTGCGCGGCGCCGGATATAGGGCTCGCAAACAGTGACCATCGGAATTGCCGAGAGCACGCGCGCTTGGCCACCGAGCCCTTCGATCGCGTTCTGCATTGCGAGCGCGTTCATCACCGTCGCCAGCATGCCCATATAGTCGGCGCTGGCGCGCTCCATCCCCTTTGCGGCGCCTTGAACACCGCGGAAAATGTTGCCGCCGCCGATGACGAGGCTGATCTCGGCGCCCGACGCGGATGCGTCGAGAACCTCTTGGGCGATCCGCTCACAGACGGTGGTGTCGATGCCGTATTGGCCATCGCCCATCAGCGCCTCACCGGAAATCTTCAGGAGGACGCGCTTGTAGCGCAGCCCGTTCGGGCTGGGTCGGGTTTCGGCGAGGCTCATGAGGCAGAATCTATAGACTACGGGGGACCAAAGAGTCAGCCCGCTCTTCCAGGGAACTGCCCATAAAAACAAAAGGCGCGAACCTCGCGGTCCGCGCCCTCCACTCTCACCCTTGGGCGAATTAGCTCTTGCCGGTCAATGCCGCCACTTCGGCAGCGAAATCATCGGTGCGCTTCTCAACGCCCTCGCCCACACCAAAGCGGACGAAGCCTTTGATACTGATCGGCGCGCCAACTTCCTTCTCGGCGTCCTTCACGGCAGCTTCGATGGTCTGATCCGGGTTCATGATGAAGGATTGCTTTACCAGCACAGATTCTTCGAAGAATTTGCGCAGGCGGCCCTCGAGCATCTTATCCAGCACTTGTTGGGGTTTGCCCGCAGCCTTGGGATCTTCCTTGATCTGATCGAGTAGGACGGCCTTCTCACGCTCAACACGATCTGAAGGAATGTCTGCCTCATTCAGCGCAAGCGGGCTTGTCGATGCAATGTGCATCGCGACCTTCTTGCCGAAGGCCTCGAGCTTCGCCTTGTCGCCGCTGGACTCCAACGCGACCAGAACCGCGATACGGCCGAGATTGTCGGCGCCGTCAACTTTGGCGTGGACGTAGGATGCGACAACGCCGCTATCCACGCCGATCGTCGCCGAACGGCGCAACGTGATGTTCTCGCCAATCGTCGCAATCAAGTTGGTCACCGAGTCCGAGACCTTCGCGCCTCCGTGCGATGCATTGAGCAACGCATCGTGATCGCCGGCCTTGAGAGCCAACACCGCGAATTCACGGGCAGCCTTCTGGAAGTCGCCGTTGCGGGCGACGAAGTCGGTCTCAGAATTGAGCTCAATGACCGCGGCTTTATTGCCGTCGGTCGCGGTCGCGACGATGCCTTCCGCTGCTGCGCGGTCAGCCTTCTTCGCGGCCTTCGAGAGGCCTTTGGCGCGCAGCCAATCGACGGCAGCTTCGAGGTCGCCGTTGGTTTCACCCAGCGCCTTTTTGCAATCCATCATGCCAACGCCAGTCTTTTCGCGCAGGTCCTTGACCAGCGCAGCGGTGATTTCCGCCATGTCCTACTCCTGAGACTTCTCGTCTGTTATTTAGTAATTCGCGCCCGTAGGCCCATCGAGCGGGCTTTCGACCGGGCCTGCTGGCGGACGTTCACGCACCACGGCTTCGACCGGCGGACGCTCCGAAGCGCCAATGTCCTTGCCGCCGCGGACTTGGCCTTCGGTCAGGCCATCGAGAACGGCATCAGCGATGAGATCGCAATAAAGTTGAATCGCACGCGCAGCGTCGTCGTTGCCCGGAATCGGATACGTGACCGCATCCGGATCGCAATTCGAATCGACGATCGCCACAACCGGGATGCCGAGCTTCTTGGCTTCCAGAATCGCAATAGCTTCCTTGTTCGTGTCGATCACGAACATCAGATCCGGAACGCCGCCCATCGAGGCGATGCCGCCGAGCGAACGGTCAAGCTTGTCGCGCTCGCGCTGGAGATTCAACACTTCGCGCTTGGTAAGGCCGACGCCGCCGCCCGCGATGATCGTTTCCGTCTCGCGCAGACGCGCGATCGACTTTGACACCGTTTGCCAGTTGGTCAGCGTGCCGCCGAGCCACCGCTGGTTGATGTAGTACTGCGCCGAGCGTTGCGCGGCGGCTTTGATGTGATCAGCAGCTTGACGCTTGGTGCCGACGAAAAGCACGCGGCCGCCTTTGGCGGCGACTTCGCGGACCTTCAGCAGCGCCTGGTGCAGCAACGGCACGGTCTGCGACAGATCGAGAATGTGGATGTTGGACTTTTCGCCGAAGATGTAGCGATCCATCTTCGGGTTCCAGCGGTGGGTCTGGTGACCGAAGTGCGCGCCAGCTTCCAAGAGCTGACGCATAGAAAATTCAGGCAGCGCCATGTGTCGTTCCTTTTCCGGTTTGCCGCCGCGGAAGAGACCTAGGATTTTCGTCCTAGGACCGGATGGAGGAACGGTCGCTTTCAGGCCGCTCCGCCGCTCCCGCGTGCGAAGTGAGGCGCGGATATAGAGGCCATCCCCAGGGTTATCAAGCCTCGCGCGGCGGCGATGACGGCATCCGTCTCCCACCCGTGGAATTTAAGTAAGGGTCTGCTTTGTTCTGGGCTGCACGCCAGGAGAACTTCTCAACTACGACCGCAACCCAGCCGACCTGCGGGGCGGCCGGGAAGAAGACGCAGACTAGCGCCGGCGATTGCGTGGATTGTAGCGATCGCGGAGCTGCGTTTGCCGCGAGGTGAGCGACTGCTCGACGCCTTCGATGAACACAGCCGTTGGCGCCGAGGTTACTTCCAGCGGGTCGCCATCCCAAATCACCACGTCCGCGATGTAATTGCGTTCGAGGCGGCCAAGATTGACTGCGCCGAATATCTCCGCCGGACCGCGGCTCACGGCGGCGAAGGCGACATCCCAAGGCAGACCGTTGGCGACAGCGTTGCCGGCAAGCTGAAGAACGAGTCGCGCCTGGTGCGCGTCGACTGTGCCCGGCGCCGGCGCGATCGCGATGCGAACCCCAGCCGTGTTTAGGAGAGCCGCATTGTCCAACCGAGCCGACAGACGCTCGAAACGATCCGGCAGGTTCGCAAGCGGATCAACTATAACCGAGATGTTCGCGCGCGCGAGTTCGTCAGCAACTTGCCAAGCTTCAGCGCCGCCGTGAATGACGAAGCGCAGGCTTGGGTTCGCGCGCTGGAAGCGGATCAGGCGGCGGATGTCAGCGGCGCTTTCGAGATGAACCAGAAAGAACCCTTGTCCACGCGCGAATGGTTGCAATGCCGCTGCGTCGATTTCGTTCAGGACTGCCCCACCTTGTCCGCTGCGGTAGCGATTTGGGTATTCGCGCGCGTCGCGAAGCGCTGCTTCAAATGTTGGCCATAAAGCTGCGCGTGATCCACCCGTCCGGCCCGCGCCAGTCTCGCCGAGTTCGACAACCATAAAGGCGCGCTCGCGAAAGACGCTATCGGCAGCGCCGCTCATGGAAACGAGCGCACCGCGGCCGTCAAAGATGCTTCCACTTGACGTGGGTGCAATTGCTGCCCGCGTCACACCCTCAATGCGGGTCGCCGGAATGGCCGTCACGTTCGGGTTGAAGGCATTGCCGGCGTCGGCGGCTGCGGAAATGAGATTGCCTTCAATATTGGCATCATTCGGCGCGCCGGAGCCTGAAATCTCGCTCAGGCCTACCTCGCTCATGGCCGCGAATGCGCCTGGCGTCACGTAGCGCCCTTCGGCTTCAACCACGCGCGCGCCGCGCGGCGTTGCGATATTGGCGCCGACGGCGCTAATGCGGCCGTCCACAATCAGGACATCACCATTTTCGATGATGCCGCCCGTGCCGTTGGTGACGACGCGTCCATTGTTGATGAGGACCGTCTCGGCAGCGGCGGGCGTTGCGAGGGCCGCGACGAGAAGCAAAGCAGCTAGCGTTCTCATTGGGCGCTCCGCGTGTAGGTCTGGCCGAGTTCAAAATCTGAGGGCGGATCACCCTCAGCGCCTCGCTCGTAAATCAACGCGCCGTCAATAAAGACGCGTTCGGCCACGGCGTAGCTAGAAAGCGGATCTGCCGACCAGATCACCACATCAGCACGGCGTCCATTCTCAAGCGTCCCAGTTTCATCCCCGATGTGCAGCGCGCGAGCGGGATTGCGCGACAGCCAAGTCCACGCTTCAGCGCGGCTGATCTCGAGTCCAGCGCGCCGGCCATCAGACATGGCTTTGGCTGCTTCTTGGTTGAGCCGCTGAATACCGACTTCGCTGTCGGAGTGAACGATGGCGCAGCCTTCGTTTGCGTCGACAAAAGCGATGTTCTCGCGGATGCCGTCATAGGCCTCCAGCTTGAAACCCCACCAATCGGCCCACATCGCGGCACAAATGCCTTCGTCCCGCAGTAGGTCGGCGATCTTGTAGGCCTCAACGGCATGGTGAAACGCAGCAATCTCGAAATCGAACTCATGCGCGACTTGGATAGCGTTCGCCATCTCGTCTGCACGGTAGCAATGCCATTGCAGAATAATTTCGCCGTTCAGCACCCCTGCGAGCGTTTCCATTTCGAGGTCACGATCAGGCGCTTCGCCATTGCCTTCCTCGGCATTGCGGACGTTGCGAGCGTACCGCGCAGCGTCAGCGAAGGCTTGGCGATAGCCGGCGACATTGCCCATGCCGGTTGCTGGTGACGAATTGCGTGTGCCGTACACACGCGCGGGGTTCTCACCGCACGCCATCTTCAGGCTCTGGGGCGCGTCCGGGAATTTCATCTCTTGCACAGTGGTGGCGCCAAGCACGGGACGAAGCGTCACGCCGCGGCCCCCGAAAAGATTGCCCGAGCCAGGAAGCACGTGCAGCGTCGTGATGCCGCCGGCGACAGCGCGCAAAAATCCTGGATCTTGCGGCCAAACCGAATGCTCCGCCCACACCTCGGCGGTGTTGGGCTGAGTTAACTCGTTGCCATCTGAGGTCGCGTTAATCGAGGGCGAGGGATAGACGCCGAGATGCGAGTGCGCGTCAATAATGCCAGGGGTCACGAAACGCCCGGTGGCGTCGATGACTGTCGCTCCTTCCGCGCTAAGGTTCTGGCCTACCGCTGCGATCTGCCCATCACGCATGAGCACGTCCGCATTCGAGAGCTCTGCGCCGTTGCCGTCAAACACGGTAGCGTTGCGGATCAAAGTGGGCGTTGATGGCCGAGGCGCATATGTCGAAGCGAACGGCGCCGGGCCCTCGGTTTCCTCGGTGTCCGCACCTGTCGTCGCGCAAGCCGCTAGGCTCAGCATCGCAACAAGCACAATGGCGGGACGCAAATTCAGACGCATAGGCCCTCCCCTCTGGAGCGAGCGGCATCTGAAAGGCTTTGAGCTACATCGACAAGGCCTTGCGCGCGTTTCGGGAGAATTCTTCGACGAGGCGCAACTGGCGCCTCAGATCACGCGTTCCACGCCGCGCGCGGCTTTCAAGGCTGAACGCGCTGCGGGGCTGGCCGAGGCCAAGCGCCCGGTGCTGAGTTCAATCTCGCGGCCGTCATTCAGACGAAGGACCAAGTGCAGCGGACGCGCTTCGCCGGCCTGCGCCTTTGGCAACGCCGCTAGAGTTTGCAGGAGAAGGTCGAGTGGCGCGCCTTCCTTTAGGACGATGCGCAGATCCTCACCAATACGCGCCTCTGCGGCTTCCACCGGTTCGAATGAATCTGCCGCGAGCTTCATATCACCATCGCGCCAGCGCACGCGGCCGCGGAACCCAAACGCCTTACCGACCTCCATGACGTCACGCGCGGCCTGTACGTTCTCCGGCATGATCATGCCTTCAAAGTCACCGGTCGGATCGCTCATAGACACGAACGCCAACGTGCCGCCGGACATCGCGGGACGATACTGAATGCGGCGGACGACGCCCGCCATCATGTACGCGCGCGGCTCCGTTTCGCCTTCCTCAAGAATGTCAGCATAGCTGGAATAGCGATCGCCAGCGTCAATGAAGAAATCGGACAAGGGATGCCCTGAAAGGTAGAAGCCGACACTTTCGCGCTCCGCATCGAGACGATCCTGCGCGGACCACGTCGGCGCTTTCGGAAAAGCTGGACGCGCGCTTGGTTCTTCTGAACCAAAGAGGCTCGCTTGCGAGCTTGCTCGCTCCTCGGCAACGCGCTGGGCGTAGGCGGCTATGATCTCGCACGCTGCCAGCGCGCGGGCCCGATCAGGCTCCATGCCGTCGAATGCGCCTGACTTGGCTAAATTTTCGAGTTGACGACGATTGATGGATTTTGCGTCGATGCGCTCAGCAAAATCATAAAGCGCCTTGAACGCGCCGTTCCTTTTGCGCTCGGCAACAACACTCTCCATCGCGACCAGGCCAACGTTGCGGACAGCTCCCAGCGCGTAGCGCACTGCCAAGCCATCTTCTGTCTTCTCGACGTTGAAGTCCGCCTCGGAATGATTCAGATCCGGCGGCAGCATGGTGACCTGCACGCGTTTCGCGTCCTGCACGAAACTTGCGAGCTTGTCCGAGTTCGAGAGATCGAGACTCATCGACGCCGCGATAAAATCGACTGGATAGTGCGCCTTCAAATAAGCAGTCTGGTACGCGACGACGGCGTACGCCGCGGCGTGTGACTTGTTAAATCCGTAGCCCGCGAACTCTTCGACAAGATCAAAGATGTGTGAGGCGAGGTTCTCGCTGACACCCTTATCTTTTGCGCCTTCAATGAAGCGCGACTTCTGCTTGGCCATCTCCGCCGGCTGCTTCTTACCCATCGCGCGGCGGAGCAAGTCCGCTTCACCCAGGCTGTAACCCGACAGGACCTGAGCAATCTGCATAACCTGCTCTTGGTAGACGATGACGCCGTAGGTCTCCTCCAAGATCGGCTTGAGAGTTTCGTGCAGGTAATCGGGCTGTTCGCGGCCGTGTTTCACGTTGGCGAAGCGGTCGATGTTCTTCATCGGACCCGGACGATAAAGCGAAATGAGCGCGATGACGTCTTCGAGCGTGGTCGGCTTCACCTTGCGCAGTGTGTCGCGCATACCCTGGCCTTCGAGTTGGAACACGCCGAAAGTCAGACCCGACTGCATGAGCCTATAGGTGGCCTCGTCACCATAATCGCCGGTATCGAGGTCAATTTTCTCGCCGCGCGATCGAATGAATTTCACGGCGCGATCGATGACGGTGAGCGTTTTGAGGCCGAGAAAGTCGAACTTTACCAAGCCTGCGGCTTCGACCCATTTCATATTGAATTGAGTCGCAGGCAGATGGGCGCGCGGATCACGATAGAGCGGGACAAGCTCAATCAGCGGCCGATCACCGATCACGATGCCGGCCGCGTGGGTCGAAGCGTTGCGGTATAGGCCTTCGAGCTGAAGCGCAGTGTCGATCAAGTTGCGGACTTCGGTTTCGTTGCGCTTGGCTTCCTGAAGCCTTGGTTCGATCTCCATCGCCTGCGCGAGCGTGACCGGGTTCGCTGGGTTCGCTGGTACGAGCTTGGCGAGCTTGTCGACCTGCCCGAATGGAAGCTGCATCACACGACCGACGTCGCGAAGCACGGCTCGCGCCTGCAACGTACCGAACGTGATGATGTGAGCGACGCGATCTTCGCCGTATTTGTTCTTGACGTATTCGATGACCTCGCCACGGCGTTCCTGGCAAAAGTCGATATCGAAGTCAGGCATCGAGACGCGTTCTGGATTGAGGAAGCGTTCGAACAGCAATCCCCAACGTAGCGGATCAAGGTCGGTAATCGTGAGCGCCCAGGCCACAACAGAGCCTGCACCGGAGCCACGGCCCGGCCCGACCGGGATGTCGTTCGATTTGGCCCATTTGATGAAGTCCGAGACGATCAGGAAGTAGCCGGGAAACTGCATCTGCGTAATGACGGCGAGTTCGTACGCCAGACGCTTCTCGTAATCCTCGATCGGCGCCGCGAGCTTATCGCCCAGCGCTTTCAGGCGATCCTTGAGACCGGCCTCAGCTTGCGCCTTGAGCTCAGCCGCTTCGTCGCGCCCGCGTTTCGTATCGAAGCGCGGCAGAATAGGTTTGCGCTTTTCGACTTTGTAAGCTGTGCGGCGCGCAATCTCGATCGTGCTCGCAAGCGCCTCCGGCAAATCGGAAAACAGCGCCGTCATTTCTTCAGCCGAGCGGAAATAGTGCTGGTGCGTGACACGCGGGCGATCTTCCGCACCGATATAGGACGACGCGGCAATGCAAAGGAGCGCGTCGTGTGCGCCGTGGTCTGCCTTCTTCTCAAAGCGCACGTCATTGGTAGCGACGATGGGCAGGCCGAGATCGTACGCCATTTCAACCAGCGCGCCCTCAGTCTCAACTTCGATGACTTCACTATGGCGCTGCAATTCAACATAGAGCCGGTTTGGAAACGCCACACCCAATTGCTTGAGCGTCTCGATCGCGACGTCGCCTTTCCCGTCAGCGATCAGTGGCGCGAGCGCGCCATCGCCACCGCCGGTGAGCGCGATCAACCCTTCGGAGTGTTGGAGGAGTCGCGAGAAGAGCACATGCGGATCGTCATGCGACTCCGCTTCGAGATATGCGGCGCTCGAAAGCTGCATCAAATTGGAATAGCCGGCTTCGCACTGGGCGATCAGCGCGAAAACGCCCTTCAACCCACTATTGCCACGTACATCGAGGGTAAGCCCGACGATCGGCTGGATGCCGAGCTCAGAAGCGGCTTCAGAGAATTCCAGCGCACCAAACAAGTTGTTGGCGTCGGTCATGCCGAGCGCCGGCATTTGGTGTTTGGCGGCGAGCTTTGCCAGCCCCTTAACCTGGATCGCGCTTTGAAGCAGTGAATAAGCAGAGCGCGCGCGGAGGTGAATAAACGACTGGGGCATATGATTCTCTGCCGCCAAGATAGGCGCTTCCGCGCCGCCTCCGAACCCCTGTTAGCTGCGCTGGACCAACTTAGCGTGGTCCAAGGCCATCACCCGATCCATGTATTTCGCCAACTCAAGGTTATGCGTGGCAATGAGAGCGGCGGCGCCCTCATTGCGGACGAGGTCGGAAAGCGCGGCAAACACCACTTTGGAAGTGTCCGGATCGAGGTTTCCGGTGGGCTCATCCGCCAAGATCAGGATCGGGTTATTGATCATCGCGCGGGCGATAGCGACGCGCTGCTGCTCGCCGCCGGAGAGTTGCGCCGGTTGGTGATGGATGCGGTCTGCAAGGCCCATGATGCCGAGCAAGCGCTCACTCTCATCCATCGCTTCCTTGCGTTTGCGTCCGGCGATCAGCGCCGGCAACGCCACGTTGTGGACCGCGTCAAACTCGGGAAGCAAATGGTGGAATTGATAGACGAAGCCGATGCGGTTGCGGCGGATGCTCGTGCGCTCGCCGTCGCTCAAATCCCAACCTGATTGGCCATCGATCCATACATCACCCGACGATGGGCGCTCGAGCATGCCCGCCGCGTGCAGCAACGAAGACTTTCCCGAACCAGAAGGACCAATGAGGCCGACAATTTCACCGGCAGAGATGTTAAGTTGCACGCCATCAAGAACGGTGAGCGCGCTGCTGCCGGATTGATAGACCCGGCTGACATTCTCTAGCCGCAGGATCGATTGCGCAGCTTGCGGAGCGTTACTCATAGCGCAGCGCCTCCACTGGATCGAACCGTGACGCCCACCACGATGTCACCAAAGTCGCGACGAACGTGATGAGGACAGTGAATACTGAAATGCCGAGCACTTCACTCCACTGGACGCGCGCAGGGAGCGTCTCGAGCGAATAGACTGTGCCCGGGAACACGTCGAAGCCAGTCGCCGCCTGAATGAAGTTCTGGATCGCCTCAATGTTTAGGCAAAAGCCAATCCCGAGCACCAAGCCCAGCGTCAGGCCAATGATTCCGAGGCTTGCACTTGCCATAAAGAACACGCGCATGATTGCGCCCTTCGTGGCGCCCATCGTGCGCAAGATCGCGATGTCGCGGCTCTTGTTCTTCACCAGCATAATCAAGCCGGTGACGATGTTGAGCGCCGCGATTGTCACCAGGATCATCAAGATCAGGCGCATAACGTTCCGCTCAACGACCAGCGCGTCCGAGAGGCCTTGGCTCTTAGCGCGCCAATCATAGATCGTGACGTCGGGACCCAACCTGCTTCGAAGCTCCATCATTGCAGCGACGGTTCGATCGGGATTGCGGATTCGTATTTCTAGTTCGTCTGCGCCGTCACCGCGGCTGAACAGGATACGGGCTTGCTCGATTGGCATGTAGATGAGCGCCGAGTCGAACTCGGCCATCCCGACACTAAACACGCCGCCAATCAAAAACGACTTTCGTCGTGGCGTAAGCCCGAACGGCGTAGCTGCGCCTTGAGGCGACAAGATCGAAATCGCCATGTTCTCGGCAGCGCCGAGAGAAGCAGCCAAACGGTCGCCGACCAAGATGCTGGGCGACTCGATGCCTTCGAAATTTTGGAAGCCTCCGCCGCTGCGAATGCTGTTGGCGACGATCGGCAGCGCTTCCAAATCCTCGCGCCTCATACCGCGTACAACCACACCAGCGGCCAGACCGTCCGGCGACGTGGCAAGCGCCTGCGCGTTGATCGTAGCCGCCACGTGCAACACGTCCGGCGCATCACGAGCAAGCGAAGCTAACCGCTCGATCTCGCTGCCCGGCATATTGCGCACGTCCACGTAGACGTGCCCGTTTACACCAAGAATGCGTGACAGCAGCGTCTCGCGAAAGCCATTCATGACTGACATCGTGATGATCAGCGCCATCACAGCGAGTGTGATCGCGACTACTGAAATCACTGAGATCAGCGCAACACCTCCGTGGGCGCGCCTGGCACGGAGATAGCGACCCGCGAGCATGCGCTCGAACAAGCCAAATGGTGCGCTTCGTCCGTTGCTCATCAATAGGCCCGCGCGATCAGGATTTCTTCGACGGCTGGTTGGCCCGTAAAGATGCACGAGCCAAATGACGCCGGCTGCGCCATGGGCGCATTGCGGATGGTTAGCTTCAAGGCTTTCAGCCGAATCCCCACTTCTTCCAACGCAGCACCGGTCGGTCTCGACCAGTGCACGCGCGACCAGCCCTTGAACTCACCTTCTTTGTCCTCAGTTCCGTAGTACTTTTCTATGTCAGCAAAGGTCGTGAAATCGCCACGGATATTGCCGTCGAGACGCGCCTTGGCCTCCTCGAACAGCTCCTTTTGAGCCGCTTCGAGCATGCTGGCTGCTTGAGTGACGAAGGCTGCTTGCGGCAGCGTGTGTGACTTGATTTTCTCGCCTTCACGCAACGCATTGCGCTTGATGAAGGTAACCTGACCGCCAGCCGCATCGCGAGGTCCGATCTCGCAGATGAGCGGTGCGCCGCGGCGGACCCAATCCCAACGTTTATCAGCGGGCTTGGCGTCTTTGGTGTCGACATGCGCGCGCACGGTCGAGCCGAACGCGCTCTGCTTGTTCAGCTCGGCCGCCAGCGCGGCGCAATACGCTTTCAGCTCCTCGTCCTCGGGCTTGCCGCGCAACATCGGTACAATGACAATTTGCCGGGGTGCGATGGCTGGCGGCGTACGGAGGCCGTCGTCGTCGCCGTGCGTCATGATCACGCCGCCGATAAGCCGCGTGGACACGCCCCACGACGTCGTATGCGCGAGCGTCATCGCGCCTTCCTTGTCCTGGTAGCGGATGTTCTGCGCTTCCGCGAAGTGTGTGCCGAGATAATGCGACGTACCGGCTTGCAGCGCTTTGCCGTCCTGCATCATCGCTTCGATCGAGTACGTGCGCTCAGCGCCAGGGAAGCGCTCGTTCTCGGGCTTCTCACCAGCGACCACGGGAAGCGCGAGGAAGTCTTCAGCAAAGCTGCGATACATTTCGAGGGCGAGCATGGTCTCGGCCATCGCGTCGGCTTCATCGACGTGTGCGGTGTGGCCTTCCTGCCAAAGGAATTCCGCTGTGCGTAAGAACATGCGCGTGCGCATTTCCCAACGCATTACGTTCGCCCACTGGTTCAGCTTCAACGGCAGATCGCGGTGCGACTTTATCCAGCGGCTGAAGGCGTCACCGATGATCGTTTCCGATGTCGGGCGAATGATGAAGGGTTCGGCCAGCTCCGCCTCAGGATCAGGCTTCAGCGTGCCGTCAATCTTCTTCAGGCGATGGTGCGTGACGACTGCCATCTCCTTGGCGAAGCCTTCGACGTGGTCGGCTTCCTTGGCAATAAAGCTCAGCGGGATCAGCAGCGGAAAATAGTAATTGTCGTGACCGCTTTCCTTGATGCGGCGGTCAAGCTCACCCTGAATGCGCTCCCATATCCCGTAGCCCCATGGCTTGATGATCATGCACCCGCGCGTTGGCGACAGCTCCGCCAAGTCCGCCTCGCGGACCACGGCCTGATACCACTCAGGAAAATCTTGGGCGCGCGTGACCTTAAGCGCATGCATCTGGGGAGGTTCCTTTCGGGCGTCTGGATAGACTGCGCCGGGGCTCCCCGCAACGCGGCCTAATGGGCCCGCATATTCCAAAGGTCGACGGATACGGCCCAAGCGACCCCGGCCCAAATCACCGCCGCGATCCCAGCCGCGTAGAGGGCCTTTTTCCGGATGTTATGGACTTTGGGTGCGCCCCGCTCCGTACCGGGAACGGTGGCCTCGCCGGCCTCGTGGTGGCTTTGAGCGCCCATCGGCAGCATCACAAAAAACGAGAGCCACCAAGTGATGACATAGATCGCGATGCCGAGAAGCGGGTTCATACGTGCGCCGCCTTTGGCGTTTCCATAAGTTCGATGAGGACACCGTCGGAATTTTTCGGGTCGATGAAGATGATCGGCGTGCCGTGCGCTCCGATGCGAGGCTCGTTCAGGACTTTGGCGCCCCGAACGACCATCTCATCGCGCGCGGCGTAGATGTTCTCGACCTCGAAGCAAATGTGGTGCTGGCCGCCGCGCGGATTCCTCTCGATGAACTTTGCGATCGGGCTATTTTCACCGAGCGGCTCGATCAGTTCGATCTGACTGTTGGCGAGGTTGACGAAAGCGAACTTCACGCCTTGCGCCAGCAGCTCGCGCGTTTCCGTGATCGCGCTTTCCTGAACGCCGTAAAGATCGCGGTACGTCGCCTTCGCCGCCTCGATGGAAGGCACGGCGACGCCTACGTGATTCAACCTGCCGATCATGGCCCTACTCCCGGTCCCCCGTGCGCGGACTAAAGCCGCAGAATGGCAACGTCGACAAGGGGACGCTTCTTCCAGAGACGCTCTGCAGCTTTGCGTACCGCACGCACAACACTCGCCTCGATGGCGTCATCGTCTCCGCGATCTGCATGGTTGAGCTTGGAGAAGCCAGCTTTGGCGACGTCCTCTAACTCCTCCAGCGCAAGCTCAAGGTCTTCCTCGTCCGGCATGGTCAAACCACGCACAGAGACAGTTGGCCCAGCAGCGATGGCGTTTTTTCCAGTAAGCGCGAACGCGATGTTCACTGCGCCTTCCGCTGCCAGACGCTTCCGATCACGGATCGCGTCATCCTCGGTTTCGACAATGACGTTGCCGTCCACATAAAGTCGCCCCGACGGGACTTCATCGATCACCACAGCCGGACCGGGTGCAAGACGGATAAGATCGCCATTTTTTGGCGCTACCGTTTCCGGAATTTGCAGCGACTGCGCCAACTTTACGTGCTCGCGGATATGGCGAATTTCGCCGTGCACCGGCACCGCGATGCGCGGGCGCGCCCACGCATACATCTGCTTCAGTTCATCACGCGCCGGGTGACCCGATACATGGATCAGATGCTCGGTGTCGGCGGTGATGAGTTCAACACCACGCTCAAGGAATTGATCGTACAGCTGATGGATCGCAGTCTCGTTCCCGGGAATGACTCGAGACGAAAAGATTACGGTATCGCCTTTCCGGAGCACCACATTGCGATGTTCGCCGCGCGCAATTCGCGAGAGCGCAGCCCGCTGCTCGCCTTGGCTGCCGGTGCAGAGGTAAAGGACATTTTCGTCCGGCAGATCGCTCGCATCGTCTTCGTCGACGACTTGCGGGACATCTTGCAGAAGCCCTACGCTTTGAGCGGCGGCAAATATGCGATGCATCGAACGACCGACGAGACACGGCGTCCGGCCGGCAGCGCGCGCGGCTTTCAGCGCGGTTTCCACACGCGCCACATTCGAGGCGAACGCGGTGACGGCGACTTTGCCGGTGCAGTTCTTGATGACCTCAGTGAGCTTCACGCGCACCTCAGCTTCGGAACCCGCCGTACCTTCAACGAACACGTTCGTGCTGTCGCAAACCATCGCGAGCACGCCCTCGTCCGCCATGGCGCGAAGTTTCGCTTCGTCCGTGGTTTCACCGATGAGCGGGTCCGGATCGATCTTCCAGTCGCCGGTATGCCAGACAAGCCCGAGCGGCGTACGAATGGCCAGACCGTTGGGCTCTGGGATTGAATGTGTCAGGGTAACGAAATCTATTTCGAATGGCCCGAGCGTGAGCTGGCCCTTCAGTGGTATCTCAGTCAGCGGCACGCGTTCAAGCAAACCACGTTCACGCAGCTTTTCGCGAACGAGCGCGGCCGTGAACGGTGTTGCATAAACTGGCGCTGGCAAGCGCGGCCAAAGCCAGCCCAGCGCGCCAATGTGATCCTCATGCGCGTGCGTTAGCACGATCGCGATAATGTCGTCCTTGTGCTCTTCAAGGTAGCTCGGATCGGGAAGGATGAGATCGACGCCCGGCGTCGTATCCTCACGCCCAAACGTGACGCCAATATCCACGATGATCCATTTGCGTGCGTCCGGCGGACCGTAACCGTACGCGTTGAGGTTCATCCCGATCTCGCCGGAGCCGCCGAGAGGAAGAAAGACTAGCTCGTCATCAGGTGCGGGCTTTTTCAAAGCGCGCCGCCATTCCTGCGGAAGACTTCGAGGAGGCCACGTGACGTGAGATCTTGATCGAAGTGGTCAATTGTCGGAAACGCGCCCTCGAAAAGCGACGCGACACCACCCGTTGCGATTGTTTTCATGGGCTTGCCGTACTCCTCACGGATGCGGCGGCATAGCCCCTCGATCATCTCGATGGACCCCCAATAGATCCCGGACTGCATCGCGGTGACCGTGTCCTTGCCAATGATCCGGCCTGGGTCTCGGATCTCGACACGAGGAAGCCGGGCAGCATGCTCGTGCAACGCCTGTAGCGAAAGATTGATCCCGGGAAGGATGATGCCACCCTCGAAGGCGCCGTCTTCGCTCACGATGTCGAACGTTGTGGCTGTGCCACTGTCGATCACGATGGACGGGCCGCCATACTCCATGAATGCGCCAACAGCGTTCACGAGCCGGTCAGCACCGGCTTCAGTCGGCTTGTCGATGCGCACCTCGATTCCAAGCTTGAGACCATCTTCACCGATCACCATCGGCTCGGCGCCGATGTAACGTCGTGAAAGGTTGCGAAGGTTGAAGATCGCTTGAGGCACAACTGTCGAAATGATGCAGTCAGTGACATCACTGAACACCAAGCCGCTCAGCCCCATGAGTTGATGGAGCCAAGGCGCATATTCATCGGCCGTGCGCGTTGTATCGGTAGAGGCGCGCCATTGCGCGCGCCATGATTGGCCATCCCAAATCGCGAACTTGGTGTTGGTGTTGCCGACGTCGATGGCGAGAAGCATTAGGCCACCTTTGGCAAAAAGACATCGCCTGCCGCGATCAAGCGGCGGCCGGTTTCGGTATCGAGTTCAAGTTCGCCGCGAATGGAGAGCCCCGCGATGCGGCCTTCCAATGTCAGTTCGCCCTGAACAACGCGCGCCTCTTCTCCAAGGCCATAGGCACGTTGTAACCAGGCGCGGCGCAGCGATTCAAAACCGTCAATAGCAATGCGCGCTGCCCACGACTCCAGCCTTGGCCGGAAAGCGGCGAGGAACGCAAGCGGCTCCGGTGCAGGCGCATCAGGCGGCAGCAGATCGCGAAGACAGATCGTCTTTTGGTCTATGTTTTCAGGCGCGTCGGCGAGGTTCACACCAAACGCAAGTGCGACCCAGCTTTGGCCCGATGCCAGCGAGCCAGAATCCAGCATGATTCCTGAAACCTTTGCGCCAGAGACAAACACATCGTTGGGCCATTTTAACTGCGCCGCGCCGGCGCCGATGACGGCGTCAATCGTCTCAGCGAGCGCAACACCGGTGGCAAAGCCAAGAAGTGCAATCTGCTGTGGCGGCTGACCGGTGTTGAACAAGAGCGTCGCCATGAGATTGCCATCGTGGGAGGTCCACGCGCGGCCACGGCGGCCACGGCCTGCTGTTTGCCGCTTTGCGATCAACCATACAGGTGAAATCTCTCCGCGCTCGGCGCGGCGGCGCGCCTCCAGAATGGTGGAGTCAATCTCGTCGAAGACTTCGACAGGCGCTTTGCCGTCGATCATCGAACCCACTTCCTCAAAAGCTCATCCGCACCGCGTTCTCGGCCGCAGCCTGCAACGAACCAAGCAGCAACACCAGGACGGGGAACGTCAGCGCAGCTGACGCCAATGCTGTGACCATGACCGTGCCACTGGGTGACTGCAACTCCGGCGCTGGCGCCGCGAACCAGATCGAAGCGAGCAAGCGCAGATAGTAGGCCGCCGCCAGCACCGCCGCGATACCGCCGAGAATGGCGAGCCAGTAAAGCCCGCCGTCCATCGTCGCGGTAAACACCGCCAGTTTGCCCATGAAACCCGCGAACGGCGGGATGCCGGCGACAGAGAAGAGCAACATTGTGAAGAGCGCCGCCATCCAGGGACGCCGCTTCGCGAGGCCATTGAGATCGGCGATTGTCTCGGCAGGTTCGCCATCGCGGCGCATGGCAAGGATGAGCGCGAACATGCCGATCGTCGAAGGCAGATAAAGCGCGAGATAGATCAGCGCCGATGATGGACCCTGGTCTGTGCCGGATGCGAGCCCCATGAGCGCGAAGCCCATATTGCCGATCGAGGAATACGCCATCAGACGCTTCAGGTTTGTTTGCACCAGGGCCGCGACTGAGCCCCAAACCATCGAGATAGCCGCAAGCGCCGCGACGACTTGCTGCCACTGCGGCGCCATTCCAGCGAACGGTTCGTAAAGAAGCCTCGCCATCAGCACGACCGCAGCAACCTTCGGCGCTGCTGCGAAGAATGCAGTGATTGGCGTCGGTGCGCCCTCGTAGACGTCTGGGGTCCACATATGAAACGGCGCGGCCGACATCTTGAAGCCCAGCGCGCACAGCATGAGCACGAGGCCGAATATGAGGCCAATGCCCCCGGCGCCCTCACCAACGGCGGCTGCGATCGCGTCGAAGCGGATCGAGCCGGTGAAGCCGTACACAAAGGAAGATCCAAACAGGAGCAAGCCCGACGAGATCGCGCTCAGTACGAAGTATTTGAGGCCTGCTTCCGAAGAACGCGCGTCGTCCCGCCGCCAAGCGGCGAGCACATAAGCGGCCAGCGATTGCAATTCGACGCCCACATAGAGGCTGATCAAATCTTGCGCCGAAACCATCACGAACATGCCGAGCGTGGCTAACGCGATAAGCACCGGAAACTCGAAGCGCTGCTCCTTCGTGATCGTGAAAGAGTCCGTCCCGAGCGCAAGCGTTGCGCCTGCGGCGAGGGCAATCAAAACCTTCGCAAAAGCGCCGACGCTATCAACGACAAGCGCACCCTGAAAAATTTCGATCGAGGCGCCGGGGCTCCACGCAATTGCGAGCAGACCGGCGCCAAGAATGGCAACAATTCCAAGCGTCGAGAGCGCAACAAAGATGCGGTCTTTAAACCAAGCGCCAAGCACCGCACCGACAAGCGCGAACGCCACGAGCAAAAGCTCCGGCCGCGCCAACGGCAAGCTATTGCTGAGATCGATCGCCGGATTCATGGCGTGGCTCCGGCGAATTGCGAGATGATCGTCGCCGCTGAGTTGGAGGTGAAATCAAAGACCAGTGACGGCGCAAAACCCATGATCAAGGTGGCTATGATGAGCGGGATGAATTGCACCCACTCACGCGCGTCGAGATCAGTGATCTTGTCGAGCTTTGGATTCTCAATCGTGCCCAGCGCGACCTTCCGGTAAAGCGTGAGCGCATAGGCGGCCGAGAAGATGACACCGAGCGCGGCGCCAGCAGCGACCCAAGCGTTGACCTGAAAGGCGCCGACCATGGTCAGGATTTCACCAGGGAATCCGGACGTGCCAGGCAAGCCAACATTGCCCATCGTGAAGAGAAGGAAAATCGCCGCATAGACCGGCATGCGGTTAACAAGGCCGCCGTAATACGCGATCTCCCGCGTGTGCATGCGGTCATAAACAACGCCGACACACAGGAAGAGCGCACCTGAGATGATGCCGTGCGACAGCATCTGGAAGATGGCGCCTTGGATACCCTGCTCATTGCCGGCGAAGATGCCCATGGTGACAAAGCCCATGTGCGCGACGGAAGAGTACGCAATCAGCTTCTTCATATCGAGTTGACGGAATGCGACCAGCGACGCCCAAACGATAGCGATAACACTGAGCGCAAACACGAACGGCGTGAAGAAGTGCGAAGCGTCCGGAAACATCGGCAACGAGAAGCGCAGGAAACCGTAGCCGCCCATCTTCAGCAGGATTGCCGCCAGTACGACTGACGCCGCCGTTGGCGCCTCGACGTGCGCGTCCGGCAACCAAGTGTGCACCGGCCACATTGGCATCTTCACCGCGAACGAGGCGAAGAAGGCCAACCAGAGCCAGATTTGAACATTCTGTTCGAAGCCTGTGGTCTGGGCGTATTCAGTCAGCGCTGGAATGTTGGAGGTGCCGGCGGTCGCGATCATAAAGATGATCGCCACCAGCATCAGCAACGAACCCAGCAGCGTGTAGAGGAAAAACTTAAACGCAGCGTAGACGCGCCGCTCTCCACCCCAGACACCGATGAGAATGAACATCGGGATGAGGCCGGCTTCGAAGAAGACATAAAAGAGAATGATGTCTTGCGCGCAGAAGACGCCGATCATCAACGTCTCGAGGATCAAGAACAGCACCATGTAGCTGCTGACCTGCTTCTCGATCGACCAGCTCGCCAAAATACAAATGGGCGTCAGGAAGGTCGTTAGCATGACCAGCGACATCGCAAGCGTGTCAACGCCCATCGCGTAGGACGCGCCGAACGCCCAGGGAATGATTTCTTGGAGCTGGTAGTCCGCGTTGCTCGGATCGAACGCAGCAAACGCGAACAGCGACGCCACCAACGTCGTCAGAGTAATCAACAGCGTCAGCAGCTTTACGCCATTGTCGTAACCGACGTTTTCGCCGCGTGCAGACACGCGTGCGAGCAGGATGAGCAGCGCTCCCGCCGCCGGCAGGAAGGTAACGATGGAGAGGATCGGCCAACCGGCCACGAACTCGCTCATCGGTTGCCTCCGATGCCGGCGAGGATCGCATACGCGCCGAACGCCACCGCCGCGATCAGCATGATGAAACTGTAGTGGTACACAAAACCCGTCTGCAGACGGCGCAGGTTGCGCGAGAAGAAGTTGGACGTCGCTGCGACGCCATCGGGACCGAGACCGTCGATCAGACGCTTATCGCCAACCTTCCAGAAGAGATCACCGAGCGCACGTGCGCCCTTGACGAAGATGAAGTCGTAAATCTCGTCGAAGAACCACTTGTTGTAGAGGAACGACCAAACTGGGCCGCCGGCCATCGCCTTCGCCGCACCGGGCTTCCAGAGATAGAAGATCACCGCGAAAATGAAGCCGGTGACTGTCACTGTCAGCGGCGCCCAAATCACCCAAGCCGGGAAGTCGTGATGACCGCCCTCACTGTGAGCCAGAGGCACGGTGCTGTTCCAGAACTCTTCGGCGTTCGCGCCAAGGAAGTACGGTGCGAACACCGCGCCAGCCGCGATGGCTCCGGCAGCTAGGACGAAAAGCGGAATCAGCATCACCAGCGGTGATTCATGCGCGGGCGCCGTGCCGTCGGCCGGCTTGTAGTGCGTGACATGGCCGTGGTGATCGTCGTGCTTTGCAGCGGACGCCTCGGCCTTCTCGTGACCGTCTTCGATCTGAGCATGCGCGTGATCATCTTGATGATGCGCGTCCGGATTGCCGCGGTATTTGCCTTCGAACGTCATGAAAGCGAGGCGCCACGAATAGAAGCTCGTAAGCAACGCCGCTGTCACGCCGCACCAGAACGCAAACTGCGCGCCGATGCCTTGGCTGCCGTAAGCGGCCTCAATGATGGCGTCCTTCGAGTAGAAGCCGGCGAAACCGCCAATGCCCGGAATGCCAAAGCCGATCAAAGCAAACGTGCCGATCGTCATCATCGCCCACGTGACCATCATCGGCTTACGGACGCCGCCCATGTAACGCATGTCCTGCTCGTGATGCAGGCCGCGGATCACCGAGCCCGCGCCGAGGAAGAGCAGCGCTTTGAAAAAGGCGTGCGTGAAAAGGTGGAACATGGCCGCGTTGTAGGCGCCCACGCCCGCCGCGAAGAACATGTAGCCCAGCTGCGAGCACGTTGAGTACGCGACGACGCGCTTAATGTCGTTCTGCGCCAAGCCGACAGTGGCGGCGAACAGCGCGGTGGTCGCGCCGATGATGGTCACAAAGCCGCTGGCAAGCGGCGCCATGTGATAAAGCTCACCTGCACGGCACACCATGAACACGCCGGCGGTGACCATTGTCGCGGCATGGATGAGCGCCGACACTGGTGTTGGGCCTTCCATCGCATCTGGTAGCCAGACGTGCAGGAAGAATTGCGCCGACTTACCCATCGCGCCGATGAACAGCAGGAAGCAGATGACCTCGATCGCGTTGAACTGCACCTCGCCAACGCCGAGCATCATCGCCGGGTTTGCGGCTGCTGCGTGGAACACCTCGTCGAACTGGATCGAGCCATAACAGAAGAATGCCGCCATGATCCCGAGCGCGAAGCCAAAGTCGCCAACGCGGTTGGTGATGAAGGCCTTGATCGAAGCGTCGTTTGCCGAGCGCTTGTGATACCAAAAGCCGATCAGCAGGTAGGAAGCGACGCCAACCCCTTCCCAGCCAAAGAACAGCTGCAGGAAGTCGTTCGCCGTCACCAGCGCGAGCATCGAAAACGTGAAGAAGGAGAGGTAGGAGAAGAACCGCGCGCGGTGCGGGTCTTCGGCCATGTAACCCCAGGAATAGAGGTGAACCAGGAACGAGACCGTGTTCACCACCACGAGCATGATCGCCGACATCGTGTCGATGCGCACGCTCCAGGTGGCCTGGAAGTCACCGACATGAATGAAGCGGAAGAGCTCAACGACCTGCGTCGTGCCCTCACCCCAGACGAAATCCGCGAAGATTGGCCAAGACAGCACAAGCGAAAGGCCGATCGATGCCGTCGTTACAATCATGGCGACGCGGTCGCCAATGTAGCGCTGGAGCAAACCAGCAAACGCGGCCGCAAAGAGCGGCCCGAGCACGATCAGCGGCCCGAGCACATTCAGGGCTTCAGGTGAAAAATGCACCGTCTCAGCCCCTCATCTGATTGATGTCTTCGACGGCGATGTTGCCGCGATTACGGAAGTACGTGACCAAAATCGCTAGACCGACAGCCGCCTCCGCCGCGGCGACGGTGAGCACCATCATCGCGAAGATCTGGCCCTCAAGGTTCTGCAGAAAGGCCGAGAACGCGACGAGGTTGATGTTCACCGCGAGCAGAATGAGTTCAATCGACATCAGGATGATGATGACGTTCTTGGCATTCGCGAAAATGCCGAAGCAGCCGATGGTGAACAGCGCACCGGCGACGAACAGGTAGTGGACAAGCCCGATTTCCATTAGCCCAGCCCCTGCCCCGGACGGATGTCCTTAAGCTCAACGCCATCGGAACGCTTGCGGCCTACCTGCGCCGCGATGTCTTGCTTTTTGACGCCTGGCCGATGGCGCAGCGTCAGCACAATGGCGCCGATCATGGCGACGAAGAGAACCAGCCCTGCCATTTGGAACACGAGCAGGTACTCGGTGTAGAGCACCTGGCCGATGGCCTCAGCATTGGTGATCTCAGTTGGCTGTGCGGGCGAAAGCGCAATCGGCGCGCCGTTCGCCGACATCGCAGCGCCCGCCACGAGCCCCAATTCTCCCATCAACGCTAGCGCTATCAAGGCGCCAAGCGGCATGTACGCCAGGAAGCCCTTCTTCAGTTCAGCGAAGTCGACATCGAGCATCATGACGACAAAGAGAAAGAGGACCGCTACCGCGCCGACATAGACGACGACCAACAGCATCGCCAAAAATTCCGCGCCGAGCAGCACAAAGAGGCCGGCGGCGCTCACGAAGGTTTGGATCAGAAACAACACTGAGTGCACAGGGTTGCGCGCGGAAATGACCGCGAACGCGGACAGCACCGCGATCACGCTCAGCACGTAGAAGGCGATCGACGCCAACATCCGTTACGCTCTCCCAATTCGAAACGGCGTCCGGCGTTTTGCTGGACTGCCCCCGAGAAATGACCCGCCCTATCGGTAAGGCGCGTCCAGCTCCAAGTTTTTCGCGATCTCCCGCTCCCAGCGATCGCCGTTCGCAAGCAGACGCTCTTTGTCGTAGTAAAGTTCTTCGCGCGTCTCGGTCGCGAACTCGAAGTTCGGACCTTCAACGATCGCATCCACCGGGCACGCTTCTTCGCAGAAGCCGCAATAGATGCATTTCACCATATCGATGTCGTAGCGCGTCGTACGGCGCGAACCGTCTTCGCGCGGCTCGGCCTCTATGGTGATCGCCTGTGCCGGACAAATCGCTTCGCACAACTTGCACGCGATGCAGCGTTCTTCGCCGTTAGCATAGCGACGGAGCGCATGCTCACCGCGGAAGCGCGGCGAAAGTGGGCCTTTCTCGAACGGATAGTTGATCGTCGCTTTGCGCTTGAAGAAATACTTCATGCCGAGCGCGAAGCCGCCGATCATGTCGAGCATCAAAGCGCCTTTCGCGGCCTGGAGGATGCGAGACATCTAGGAGCCTCCAGCGACGGTGCTTGTGGCCACCGGCGCGAGGAACGCGACGTAATAGCCAATGATGACGACAGCCACGAGCGAAGTCGGCAAGAATATCTTCCAGCCCAGACGCATCAGCTGGTCGTAGCGATAGCGCGGCACGATCGCCTTCACCATCGCGAACATGAAGAACATCACCCAGAGCTTGGCGTAGAAGATAAGCATCGCGACGAGGCCGGTAAAGAACGGCGACAACCCGAAGCTCTCGACGGGCCCCCAGAACGGATGCCAGCCGCCGAGGAACAGGATCGTCGTCATCGCGCACATCATGACGATGTTGAGATACTCGCCGATCATGAACAGCAGATACGGCGTCGATGAGTACTCGACCTGATATCCGGCCACGAGTTCGGATTCGGCCTCCGGCAGATCGAATGGCGGGCGATTAGTTTCGGCGAGCGCGGAAATGAAGAACATCACCAGCATCGCCAGCATGACGATTCCGATGAGGATATTGTTTGGGAATTCGGCGAAGTTGAACAGGCGAAAGCCGTGCCACATCCAAATGCCGTCGCGTTGGCTCTCGACGATAGTGGTGAGGTTGAGCGACCCGACGAGCAGCAGCACGGTGATCAAAATGAAGCCGATAGAGACTTCGTAGCTCACCATCTGTGCTGCGGAGCGCAGGCCGCCAAGAAACGGATACTTAGAGTTTGAAGCCCAGCCGCCCATGATGATGCCGTACACGCCAAGCGAGCTGATCGCGAAAAGGTAGAGGATGCCGACATTGAGATCGGCGATCACAATGCCCGGCCCCCACGGCACGACAGCCCAGCCGACGAAAGCAAGAACGAACGTCAACAGCGGCGCGAGGATGAAAACGGTTTTGTTCGCGCCAGCTGGAATAACGATTTCCTTGAACACGAACTTGAAGAAGTCCGCGAAGGATTGAAGCAAACCGAACGGGCCGACGACGTTCGGTCCCTTGCGGAGTTGCACCGCAGCCCAGACCTTCCGGTCGAATAACAACAGAAATGCGAGCGACAAAAGGAGCAGGATGCAGATGGCCAAAATCTGGCCAGTCTTCATCAGCGCCCACTCCCATTCAATGGGCAGGTCGATCAACGGAACGTAATCGGCGCCAGGGATCATTCCGCGGCCACCTTGTGCGCGCTGGCGCGCAGGCGCGAACATTCCGCCATTGTCTTCGACGCACGCGCGATGGGATTGGTGAGATAGAAGTCACCAACAGAACTCTTGAACGGTTCGTTCGAAATTTGACCGTCGGCGCCAATCCTCGCGGCGTCGAAACCCGAGCCATCGGCCGCGCCCGGTGCGTAGTCGACGTGCCCGAAGGTCGGGTGATCTGCGATCATCTTCTGGCGGAGGGCGAGGAGTGAGTCGTATGGCAGCGTCTTGCCGATGACCGCAGAGAGCGCGCGCAGAATGGTCCAATCTTCCTTCGCGTCGCCCTTCGGGAACGTCGCGCGGCGGCCGTACTGAACGCGGCCCTCGGTGTTTACCCAGGTTGCGTCCTTCTCGGTGTAGGCGGCGGCAGGCAGAACAATGTCTGCTCGCTGTGCGCCGGCGTCGCCATGCGTGCCGATGTAAATGATCGTGCCAGCGCTCGGCAGAACCACTTCATCGACGCCAAGCAGAACCAGCGTTTCGAGCCCGCCCTTCAACATCTCAGTCGCACTCTTGCCGCCCAGTCCCGGAAGAAAGCCGAGATCGAGACCGGCAACGCGCGCCGCCGCACTGTGCAACACGTTGAACGCGTTCCAGCCGTCCTTGTTGAGGCTAGAAGCGAGCTTGCCTACGGCGCGCAACACCGCGCCGCCATCGGCGCGCGCAATTGCGCCAGGGCCGACGATCACCATCGGCTTCTTTGCATTCGTGAGCTTGTCGGCAAATCCACCGAGGTTTGCGAGCGATTGCGGGCCGGCGCCAAGGTGCGTGTACTTGTATGTGAGATCAGCGGCTTCACCGACAACGCCGATTTCGGCGCCGCGAAGCCAAGCCTTGCGTAAACGCGCATTCAGCACTGGCGCTTCGATACGCGGATTGGCGCCGACGAGCAGGATCACATCCGCTTCGTCAATGCCTGCGATGGTCGAGTTAAAAAGATATTCTTGGCGCGCGCCGCCGCCGATCTGTGCGCCATCGGCGCGGCAGTCGGTGTTGGGCGAACCGAGCGAACGAAAGAGATCGAGCGTCGCCTTCATGCTCTCCGCACAGGCAAGATCACCAGCGATCGCGCCAATCTTCGCGCCATCGCGCTTCAGCGCAGAGGCGGTCGCGCCGAGTGCTTCATCCCAGCTGGCCGGACGGAGTTTACCGTTCTCGCGGATGTATGGGCGATCCAGGCGCTGGCGGTTGAGGCCATCTTCGGCGTAACGCGTCTTATCGGAGATCCACTCTTCGTTGATCTCTTCATTCACACGGGGCAGCACGCGCAGCACGGCGTCGCCGCGCGCATCGACACGAATGTTAGAGCCCAGCGCGTCCATGACGTCGACCGTCTCGGTCTTGGTGAGTTCCCACGGTCGTGCATTGAACGCGTACGGCTTTGATGTGAGCGCACCAACTGGGCAGAGATCGATCACATTGGCCGAAAGTTCGCTAGAGAGTGAAGCTTCCAGATACGTCGTGATTTCCATGTCCTCGCCGCGGCCCGTCGCGCCCAGTTCAGGCACGCCCGCGACTTCCGTCGCGAACCGGATGCAGCGCGTGCATTGGATGCAGCGCGTCATCACGGTCTTCACCAGCGGTCCCATGAACTTTTCTTCGACGGCGCGCTTGTTTTCGTCGAAACGCGAACCGCCGCGCCCGTAGGCAACCGATTGGTCCTGCAGGTCGCACTCGCCGCCCTGGTCGCAAATGGGACAATCAAGTGGGTGATTGATGAGCAGGAATTCCATCACGCCCTTGCGCGCACGCTCAACCGTGGCGCTTTTGGTGACGAGTTCATTGAGCATTTCATCGCGTAGCGGCGGCAGATCCTTCACCTGCTGCGCGCACGAGGCGACGGGCTTCGGGCCGGACTTGCCGCCGACCTTCACCTCGATCAGGCACATCCGGCAATTGCCAGCGATCGACAGGCGCTCGTGATAACAAAAACGCGGAATCTCAGCGCCGGCGGCTTCGCACGCCTGCAGCAAAGTAAGTTCCGGAGGAACGTCGACTTCTACGCCGTCGACGAGGATTTTCGTCATGAGTCTGACCGCTTTCGCGGAGGCGAATGGACGATTTATTGCGTCGCCGCAAGTGGGCCAAAGGTCCGCTCCGCCAAGCGCTTAGCTGATAATTATTCGCAAGTTTTACTGGTTGCAGCAGCGGAACAGATTGGGTCCCGCGGTAGCGACTTAAGTTCCTGACATTACATCGATTTTGCCGGAACGCGTGGCGGCTGTCAACGCCGGACCAAAAGTACATCACTTGGGCGGAGTAAAAGTACATCACTGACGGTGGATGCAGGTGTTAACGCAGAGGGCCCCCGATCGGGGGCCCTCTGCGTTTCGGCGGCGATATTGAGCAAGCTCAGGGGTCGAGGATTTCGCCGGTTTCAGGATCGAAGGCGGGCTCCGGCGGCGGCTCGGTCTGCGCGGCCGCGCGGCGACGGGCTTTTGAATGTTTCAGGCGGAAGCTGTCGCCGTTGAATTCGAGGATGTGGACGTGATGGGTGAGCCGGTCGAGCAGCGCGCCTGTCAGTCGCTCCGAT